>SKER01000264.1_pt1 | contig 69467 bp, 85 predicted proteins | sample 4826961 | NCBI WGS metagenome assembly SKER01 (sample SAMN11008804, study PRJNA524170) | human gut metagenome | biome: Human fecal sample; material: Feces; isolation source: fecal sample from pouch patient p47 | host: Homo sapiens | place: Israel: Tel-Aviv | collected 2016-11-16 | reverse complement strand
GTTGCGCTCTGATACCGCCATTCCGTTAAGATTAAATTCCCTTGTAGCTATAAACGGAAAAGACCAGTTGAGAAGCGTTGTAAAGTTTCGGCCCTTCCAGTAAAAAATAACATCTCTATTAGCGTCAAGGCCTAGCCGATCATAATTTTCAGCAAACGGGAAATCTCCGCCATCCGGATCAGATGTCAGAAATATTGTGTTGTCATTTAAAGGCAGCAGATTTTTTAGAGAATCATACGACAGCATCTTACGGCCGGTAGCCTGTAATGTACCGCCTGTATTCATATACTCATCGGCCAGTGAACTTCCATCAGTACTGCGCACCCAGGTAACAGCCCCGACCGGGATCTTCCCATCATCTGCTGCAGCCTGAGCTTCGGCCAGGGTGGTGAACGGCAGGCCAATTGCAGTGATGCTATTTTGCGCGTCGCTAATAGCTGCGGCGACCATCGCCAGAACCTGGCGCCAGGTGTCCAGCGGTTGCCCGGAACGGTCGTTAACCGTGCCGGCCGGACCGTTAACGAGTTCGTCCAGGCGAGTGGCGTTGTCGAGCAGCACCGCGGGCGAAGTGCTGCCAAGAGGCGGATCAAAGGCCATGTTTTTGCTCCAAAAAGAGGCTTCGCCCAAACGAGGGTATGAGCGAAAAGAGTTAATTAGGGGTTGTTATGGGGTATTACGCGACGTCGCCGGGGTATGTGGCGTCGTCGTACTGGTAGAAAATTTCTTTATATTCAGGTGCAGTAATCTGACAGTTGCTGTCACCCGATGGGGCAACCTCCTGGACTATCCCATGCCGCGCACCCTTTTCACTGTCGCAGAACAATAACTTCGGCGGATCAATATCTGGGTCATCCATTATCCAGTCATCCGGATGCAGGTCGTCGTTGTACGGCACCGTCAGCGTGAAATCATCTACCCGTTGCGGCGTTAGCATTCGCGATGATGGTCGACCGTCCTGAAACTGTATCCAGCAGCGAGGATTCGCGTAGCTCCAGTCCAGTGGCTCCGTGACGTGCAGCGTAATTTCCTGGAAGTCGTAAATCATCGCGTCAATCAGGCAACTTTGGGTTTTCCCGGTTGGAATGTCGTCGGACAAAATGATGTGATCACCGAAGTCATGACACCATCCCAGCATCGAAGTCGTAGCCGTATACGTTCGGCGTTGGTGGAGATATTTCATTAACCGACGCATCCCGATACGCCAGGCGCGATCTGCAGTCATGGCAACATCAATGGTGTATGCCTCCGTTTTGCGCGGGAAAGGATTTTCCGGCGTCCGGCACTGTACGGTTTCCTCCGCCCAGGTCACAGGGTTGATATATTTCACATCCACGCCATCAAAATCATCCTCCGACGGGACCCTGAATGACGTCTGCATTTCCTCCACGGTATCCTGAGGAGTAATGATCCCTGTCCAGCTTTTGACGCCCTCTCTCCCGACAGAAAGCAACCCGTCAGACAGCAGAAAATACCCCATGCCAGCCTCGGCTATTTTGTCGAAAATATCCTTTGCTGACGTGCTGTCACTGCTTGCCTGGTGATCAAAATATTCTCCCCTTGGCGTCCAGTAGGTAGCCTCCAGCGTACTGAGCGCCGCAATGTCGATCTGGTCGTCGCGATATCCCAGACTGCGGGCAAGATGCAGGAACGCACCGCTGATTGTCCTGTCACCACCGCCATCATAATTTCGTGTGGCGACAACACTCACACGCTTGTCTGACTGGGCCGCCAGCTGGCCGCCGGTTTCAACCGTGATCCCTATTGTTGATATCCCTGCGTAGGAGGTCGGACGGGAAAGCAAACGACCTCTGAGCGCCTGCCAGAACATGCTGTCTCTCGCGTTGTTGCTCCCCTGCTCGTTACGGCGGCGGCATCGAACCTCCACCAGCCCAGGAGAGGACAGATCAAAACGCTCTGTAAACCCGAGACCATTAATGTTTTTAAGCGCGTAAACCCCTGGCTTACTCGTCCACCCTGATCCGGAACCATAAACGCGATACTGGATTTCATACTCGACATGGCGGACCCGCTTATTCCCGTTGTTCTGGAACCCGCAAATTCCGTTTGGGAAAGCAAAGTTGACCTCGAAGGCGTCCACAACTTCATTTTGCGGGCAGGCCAGAAAGGGGCCGAGCCAGGTTTCATTATCGTTAATACCAGACGCGGCAAAATCCACGACGGTACGGGTCATAAAGCCTGACCAGGTGCTATCAACGACACCGTTAACCACACGCTGTACGGTCGCAGAGGGACCATCAGTAGACGCTATCTGGTATTCGTTGCCACGGTGCGCCAGGGAAATCCGCTGAGTGCCTTCCGGCAATCCGGAAAAGGCAGTGCCAGAATCGTATGCCAGCGTCACGCTGGCTGTTACCGCAGGGATTCCGCCGCTGGAGGCTGTACCAGCTGTAAATACCGGGCTGTCGCCAAATACTGACGCAGGCAGGAATGATGACGTAATGGAGCCGCCACGCCAGGGGCTGGAGATCTCCACGATACGTATCACGCCGCCATCATCCTGAGCAATGAGCCCAGAACCATTCAACCCGCCGTTAATCGCTGCGAGCAAGCCAGACATTGTGCCGTAGTTGGCGACCAGAGATATGGTATAGGTGATACCCTGCCAGGTCAGAGCAAAGGTCTGGCTGGTTGTCGTAAAGTCATACGTTGACGGCGAGGCACTGGCGCGTAATACCGCAGTCGCTCCCCCTGTTCCCGGAACGGCGTCCTGGTGAGGGGTATACGTGGCGATCTGCAGGTCATAGTCAGTACCGTTAAACGTTAGGGTGACAGGCATTCCGCTGAATGGCGCAATCTCTGACACGACGTCGCCTGTCAGCACGTTAAAACCGCCCTCGATGGATACCTGATAATTCACTGGCGCTTTCAGGGTGACAATTGCACCGGCGATCCAGCCAGGAGGAAGTTTGTTCTCATCCTCGTCTTCATCATTATCATCATCGACATCGAGGCCAGAAAACGAGACAGAGGCACCGCTGACGGTCATGGCATCAGCAACGATATCACTGGCTTCAGGGGCAGTCTGAGCCATATCGAGGCCGCTGCCGCTCGACGTTCCCCCAACTTCTGTTGAGTTGAACCATATCTCACTGCGACGATCCCCGGCCACATTATCGCCAGGCCCATAGCTGGTATATGAAAAGCCCTCGCCTAAGGTCAGCGCCGGAGTTTCTCCTACCCGAAAATCCCCACCGGTATAGGAGAAACGCCCATATCCAAGGCAGACAAACATTTCGACCGTCATTCTGGTTGGATCAGCGGGGTCGAATCGCGTTACCGGCTGTACCAGGTAATCCGGGTAGATCCGGTTTCGCCCGAAAGCCTCCCTAACGGGATCGCCAAGCTTCGCTGTGTTGGCTTTTGCCGGATTCAGATCCAGCGATGAAGCGTTACTGGATGAAAAGCCGCCCAGCTCTGGTTTAGGGGCAAAGAATAATGCATAGGCCGTAGACGCAATGGATACGGCCACCGAAACCCACGCGGCAATTTCAAGACCCGTGCCATACGGAATGGGATATATCCGCACGTCGCTGTCTGGCCGCAACAAACATAACGGCCATTCCGCCGGGGGGACTGCCTGGCCGTTCAGCTCGATCACGACAGGATGAGTTTTATCCTGTGAATAGCTCGGGACATTTCTGCTCATCCACTCATGCAGCGTCAGCACACCATGCTCGTGCGTTTCAAGGGGTTCACCCGGAAGCCGGGACGGGTAAAACTTTATCGTCATTGCCAGAACTCCACGCGGTTAAAGCGACGGATAAATCGCGACAGTGGCAGAAACGTAACCCCCGAGCCTGGATTGCATTCCGCGACCTGCAGCTGGTTATCGAGCATTACAACGATCCCGACATGGGAAACTGTTGAGCCCGAATAGCAAGCCACTCCGGCACCTTCACAGGGTTCACAACGTTTCAGCGAAAGCATCAGCTTTCTCGCTTCCCGGTCGAGGCCCCCTCCGTCTTTGGTCACACCTGCAAAATCCGGCCATTCAGGTAGCCCCAGGTCGCGACGTATCTCATTTACAATGCCGAAACAGTCGAGTTGCGGATATACGCGCCCGCCCTTCAGCCAGGTGACTGAACGGTATTTATCAGGGTTAAACATATTTGCCTCAGATTAGTAACGTAAGCCCGGATGCTCGGCGAGGTTGTAACGTTTACGGGGCCAGGCTGTTTTGAGGACATTCATATAGCCTGCCGTGACCTGAACTGCTGTCGGGGTCCAGGAGCCGGATTTGATATCGAGCGTATACGGTGATGATGCCGGAGCAGACAGATCGGATGAAATGTACCGCCGGAATGTCAGCGTGGCTGATTTCATTTCATCCAGAATTTTATCGATCGCCTCTGATACCCGTCCGTCAATATTGCTGATAGCAAACTTTAAATCCTGTGTCCCGTCGGCGTTCCTGGCTGGTAAGGCGATATCTATCGCGCTGGCATCAAACGTCACCGGCTGACCATTTTCCAGCGTCACTGAAACGTCATCCCAGCCACTGGTTAGCCAGTAGTTATCATCGCCTGCTGATATCTGCAGCGTATCGTGAATAACCTCCGATCCGCTGCTGGCATATAGTCGCTCAAGAATTGTCATGCTTCGGCCACTCTCTGTTTAGTGCAATATCCAGTAACGACTGGCCAGCCAGCCATTCCGGGTAATTCCCCCAGCCAGAAGGCGGTAAAGGGCGTTCCCATAATTCCAGCGTTGCGCTGTACTGCCAGTATTTTGGCGCGACCAGCGTCGGCCCTTCGTAAATATCCACGAACCTGGCTTTATAGGGCTTTACTCCGACTGGAGTCTGGAGTTTCAGATAGAACCAGGACTGGCCATCTTTAAGCGCATCCCTGAAAAACGCCTCAAACACCTGCGCCAGAGCATCAGTTTTAAAAATCCATTTAACTGATGCCTGGGTGGGTGTTGAGGTATATCGCCTTCGTTGTTGAGCGCGACCGGACGTCATCTCCGTTCGCAGCAAAGGTGATATGGGCTTAAACCCGTACCCGTCCATAAGCGGCATGGGCAGGTATTCATCCGGGTAGAAAATATCTGCCATGAATATTCCCTCCGGGCAGGTTATCGTGGTTTTTTGGGCTGAAGGTTGGAGTAAAGAGCTCTACCGAAGGCATTTTGAGGATTGTTTACGTCGCTCGTCAGTTCAGATTTTATCTGTTTAGCCAGGCGGCGGCCGTGGGCATCCAATGTCTGCATCATCACATCATCCGGTTTACCAGTGAGGTGGTAATTGACGTTGATGTCACCAGTTGAAAGAAGTTGTCTTTCCTGCTGCTGCCTCGCTGCGTTCTGTACCGCCGGTGATTCCCGCCCTACAGCTTTAACCCCCAGCGAGCCATCAGCGCCACGGGTAAGTGGCATGATGGCTTCCGGACCGGCCTCGCCGAACACACCCGCCCCTTTCGCAAACGCAAAATATTGGGGAGTGCTGTAAACACCATTGCTGTAGGCAGAAAGTGACGGAGAATCGTAAACGCCTCCGAGAGCGTTAAATGAAAAATTAGCTCCCGCGCTTTGAATAGCGGTACCACTACTTGCCGCACCGCTGGCACCGCCAAAAAGACTACCGAACAACCCACCCGCTCCGCCGCCAAATGACGCCATAATCGCTTTGGTGATCAACGCCTGTGTTGCCATCTGGATCAGCGTCTTAATCACCGTTTCACCCAGAGAGCTGAAGATATTCGACATACCATCTTTAAACGAAGCGGCGCCAGTCAGGACGTTTGTCAGGTTGTTGGAGATAGAGTTAGTGGTGGCATCCAGAAGCTCGCTGGTTGCAGTGGCAGCCATTGAACTCAGATCAGAAGCCTGATCGGCATAGTTCATCAGGGAATCGCTGATCCCTGCCCGCCAGTCTGACTGCTGTTCATCGGTTTTTTTGTAATACTCCTCCTGAATATCCAGGCGTTCGGCAAGCGCTGTTTTAAGCGCTTCCGTTTGCTTTTTATACAGGTCTTCGGAAATCTGCCCACGACTGAAATCACGCTGTAAATCACGCTGCTGCCTGAGAAAATCAGCGCGAATATCCGCCATTTCCTTCATTCGGTCACGGGCTTTATCCCCCTGTCCCGCACCGAGGAAATCGATATTCCCCCTTTCCCGGGCGGCAGCATTACTGTCGGCCAGACCTTCGCGGAATGTTTGTAACTGTTCAGCGATATTTTTCTGATCAATAAGCGCCGCATTGTGCAGCAACGTTTCCTTTTTGGATTTTTCAAGCGAAGATAATTCCCCCTGAGTAACCTGATATTTCATCTTTGCCAGTTCAGTGTTTTGGCTGGAAAGAGCAATTTGCTCCCGTTGCTGTTTAATCAGCCGGGTATAGGTATCTTCGGTTTTCTCCGCCTCGGTTTTCCCATGCCTTCCTTTTGGCTTGGGTTTATTTTCCTGGTTGTTTCTCCATTCATTCAGGCCGTTATTAATCAACTCCTGCCGTCCGGTCTGAAACTGAGGATCGTTAGTTAACCCCAGGTCATCAGCAGCGTAACCCAGTCGTGCGCGTTCTTTGTCCTCACCTTTGAGTTTTGAAAGCGCCAGGTCACGGCGGCTTTTTTCCAGTGCTGCCGTTTGCTGGGTTGTCAGGTCTACCTGTGGTAAGCGTACTGGTGCGTTTACCAGCCCCTGCCGGGCCATGAGGAGATTATTTCCGAGACCCAGAAGACGGTTAAATTCCGTATGCTCACCGTTCATCATTAATAACGATTGATAAGCTGAATTTTGTTCTGCAGCCTGCTGCCGGATTAATGCTATTCGCCTGTTCTCAATCCCCTCCAGTACCGACTGGATCGACTCAGACTTAGCCTGCATCTGAGCTAACCTCTCCTGTTCAACGGCAAGAGCGGAAGTCGCTTCTTCCAGACCACGGGTGACCGCTTCGACCGAAGTCAGGTGGTTTATCATGAAACCGCCACTGGTTGTTGGTCCGGGGTTAGACAGGACATACTGATAGCCCGCGATCTCTTCCTTCAGGCTTTTTACTTTTGAAGCCTGTGCATCAACAAGACGGTTTTGCTCCTCCAGCGCCTGACGGGTTTTCGTCTCATTATCAGAAACTTCGGGCAGGGACATTGATTTTGTCTTTTCACGGACTGCATCAATGGTGTTTGCATATTCCTGAGCGGATAATCTGGCCTGCTCCTGATTCTGATACATCGTGTACCAGGCACCGGCACCAAGCAAAACCAGCCCTGGAATACCGCCAACGAGGCCTAATGCTCCCCCCATGAGCCGGGAACCTACAGCAGTAACCGAGTTCAGTGCAGTCTGAGCGGATACTCTGGCCTGAATATTACGGTTAAGTGACTCCTGCGCCAGTGAGAGCCGTTTCTCTGCGGCGGCCTGCGCGTCTGTACCCCGCGCCGCTGCCAGTGCCTGCTGGGCACGATAAACTGCAGCACGCGCGCGAGCTGTCGAAACCTGCGTCCCTCTGACCTGGGCTTCAGCTAAAGCTACTTCACTTTTTGCGGCGTTAATAATCCCAGCCGTTGCAGAGCTGGCACCAAGAGCCATATTTCCCAAATATCGGGCTGCGCCAACGGCAACAAGCGCTCCGGCAGCAGTGGCGACCTGATCAATATTGTTGGCTACGCCATCAAGTAATCCGGTCAGGGTATTTGTGGCGCCACTAGCTTCATTAGCTCCACCGACCCATTGCATAAAAGCGTTTTCAACTTTTGTTGCCGACGATGAAACAGTCTGCGGCAATTCACCATATTCATTCCGTAGCTTACCAAGCTGGCTGATGAGGGCTGGCACTACTTTATCAATGGTTAACTGCCCCTGATCCGCCATAGATTTAAGGTCTTTACGCGCAACCCCCATCCCTGCCGCAAGCGCCCGTATAACCCTGTCGCCGCTCTCGTTGACGGCATTGAATTCTTCACCTCTCAGCACGCCCTGCGCCAGAGCCTGGCTAAACTGAGTGATGACCGAACTGGACTCCTGAGCATTCGCGCCAGAAAGTTTTAAACCAGTAGAAATAGCCTCAGTAATATCCAGCACCTGGCTGGAGCTGTAACCATATTCCCGCATTGAGGCTGCTGAACGGGAAAATAAATTAGCGTTGTCAGAAAAAGATGTGCCCGTTTTCTGGCTGATATCCATCAGCTGTTTTTGAGAGCTGGTAAAATCATCAGTTGACTGAGATGCCTGTTTTAGGCGGGCGTTTACGGAATTCCATTCATCAGCCAGGGATATTAAATGCCCCGTAGCAAAAGCACCAGCAAATGCCCCGGTTAATCCCAGTGCGGTAGCCTTTGCTGACTCCATCTGGTCAGTTAGCTCAGCAACAGAACGGCGAGTTTCCCGAACTGAAGCCGCAGCCTGCCTGCCACCATTCTGCATTGTCTTATAATAATCAGCCCCCATACGTGACGCGCGGGCTATCTCGGTCTGGAATGACTGAGAGTTAGCAGAAACTTTAATGATAAGTTCACGCAGGGTTGCCATTTCATTTCCTCAGAAACAAAAAAACCCACATTGTGGGGCTTTTTTATGATTTCAATATTATTAAATTAAACCAGCTTTTTTCCTTGCTTCTTCCAGATAATCTTTTTCTGGTTCCTCTTTTTTATGAGCAAGTGCAATCAGAAGATCAATTTGAGCACTTTGCTTTTCAGAGATTTCTTTAAGCATAGCGATCTGATCATTAGCTCTTACGCTTCCTCTGTTCAGGAAATACCAGATAACAAGATCAATAAGGCGAGCAAAAACAAATAATAATATCCAGCCAGTAGTAGTCATTTAAAGCACTCCGTGTGTCAAAAAAAACAACATAACACCTGTTATGAGTGGCATCCACACGAATTATTACTGACTATGCTGACGCAGCCAGCAGCGCCGCTTCCAGCCCTGCAAAGGGATCGCCACCGTCGTTTACCTCAATCTCTTCTGTGCTCCACTGAAGCTGAGCATCTTCAATGGTGACTTTAACGCCCTGCGCTCCGTAAACCGCAGATACCAGCTGAGCATTGAGGATATCGCCGCGAATATCGCCGATTGGGCTGATACGGTCGTACTCAGCCCACATCCTGAATTCGCCAACCGTCATGGTTTGTCGCAGTTCGCCCAGCGTGCGGCCCATCCGGAGCGCCAGCGCCATCAGGAACTGCATGCCAGGCATTTTTACTTTGCTTTAGCATCATCCGCGTCACGAATGAGATCAAGTGCCTGCTTCAACAGCCGGGAATGCACAGGGCCATAGATCGCTTCAACCTGTTCGGTGTCATCGACAGTAAAGACGGGCTGCAGGTCGGTATCCAGCAAAATATCGATGAAAAGCGTGACGTCGGCCCGCATCGTGCGGAAGGCTCGTTCTGAAGGGGTCAGTTCTGGTGCCTCCTGGGGCTCCTGCCCTTCCGGTAGTTTGGGTGGTTCCGGGCTGGCAATGCCCTGCCAGCGAATCCAGGCTTCTGCTGATGGCTCACGAATGATGACTTTGGCGTTATCCCACTCCGGAACGGAGACTTCTTTTTTACGAAAGCCCGCCATCGGTGCCAGTGCCAGTGCTTTAAGACTCGGTTTTGACATTAATTTTATCGCCGGTCTCCCGGCGCTCCGTTAATTGATGGTGACGGTGCAATCAGAAGAAGTGATCACAGTGCCATCGGCATCAGTAACCACGCAGGAATAAACCCCGGCATCACCGGATACAGCGCTGGCTTTCGTAAACGTTGCGCTGGTCTGGCCGCTGACCGTCGAGGTGCCCTTTTTCCAGGCGTAGGTATAAGGTGCCGTACCGCCCTGGACGACCACGCCCATGGTCAGGGCGCTTCCTGCCGCGACCGTTTGGGACGCCGGAAGGTCAGTAGCAAACGACAGAACTCCTGGGGCGTTAATATTGGTGGGTTTACCTTTCAGGCGCAGCGAGAACGTTGCAGCAACCACGCCATTGGTTTGAGAATCCCAGGTGTGCTGACGTACCTCAGCGCGCATCAGGAATCCATTACCAGACGGGAAAATAACCTTAAACCCATAAACCCCGTCGTTATCATATGCTTCACGAAGTGCATCCTGCGCCGGGTTGCGGTAGAAGTTACCGGAAAGTGACATTTCAGACGGAGCAGGAAGGCCGTTGATATTTTCCGTTTCATCCGAACAGAGCGTTGTCACGTCAATATCGTTTTTCTGACCAGCGGTAAAGCTTGCCTGTTTGATAGTGCAACTCAGGTTTAACCAGGTTGCGGTATCCAGCTCTGCCGCGGTGACCGGCACAGAGGTAATCATTACTACCGTTTTTTGGGCACGTTCAAATAGTGCTGACATCGCAGCCTCCATAAATGAAAAAACCGCCAGCGGCGGTCGGATTGGATTGGTTTTTGTCAGGCAATGACCGTTATTTCGAGGGTTGCCCGATGAAGATGGGTTGTCGTGTCGTAGCCAGGAATTTTTGTCACCTCGACAGGTGAAAGAACCTGCAGGCGAGCCAGGGCGTCCAGGCGTAACGCCCGGGCTTCGTCATTCGTTTCAGCCCATACATCAACCTGAATGCGCAGTGTCGACTCTGCCTGGCCGCAGAAAACATCCCCGGCAACATCAGTCGGTATCGAGAAAATGACATAGGGAGTGGAAACTGCAGGAAGTCCGTCGCTGCCTAGCGGCACCACATACGGATAAACCCGCCCGTCTGCCAGCGTCGACAGCAGGTCATAGAGATCATCCTCTGTCATTTTGATAACACCTCATCGATAGCCTGATTCATCCGCTGCATCGCCACCTGCGTAGCTTCTTCCATGCGGGTATCAAAAGCTGGGCGAACAAACGGATGTGCAGGCGCTGTAGATGTTCCCAACTCCACGAAGCGCCAGTAAAACGCATTCCGCTTGTTGCTGGCCTTCATTGTATTGTCGCTGTTCCCAGTTCGCGGGTTAACGCCACGAATATGCACCCCAGATGAAATTTCACCGCGACGGCGACTTTTCTGGGTGACGACAACAACGTTTTTCTTCAGTTTTCCGGATTTCTCAGGAGCGCGATCAATCACCTCCTCGCGGAGCAATTCGGCACCAGCACGGGTCGACTCCCGGAGAACTTTATTATTTTCGGCCTTGCTGAGCGTTTGCAGATCGCGGGCAATATCCTGCAACCCGGAAAAATCCAGATTCACATCAATCATTTTTCGGTCCCCTGTTTGCAGAGAATTTCCAGCCGGGTGCCTTTGATATCCGGAACCGGAGGCCCGGTAACGTTAAGAACGGCGCCTTTAAACGGGCCGGTACGTACTTTCAGGCGGGAAGAAGCTGAGATATCTGTACGAAAACGCACCCAAACGCGAATGGTGGCATCGGCACGCTCAGCGCCAGCGGCTAAAAGTTCACGACCGCTTATCCCCTTAACCTCGGCACAGATGGTTTTCCCATCTTCCCATTTTTCAACCGGCTGACCTGAAGGCGTTCTGGTGGTGGTGAAATTTTGGATGGTGATCCGGTGCCGTAATCGTCCTGCCTGCATAATTCCCCCGATTAAATGCCATAGATTTTGTAAGGCTGGAGAAGTGCCTCGACAGTAAACGGAATATCTGTAGCAGCCTGACCAACAGAGACAGTTTCACGGTTTTCGTACCAGTGACCGATAAGCAGAAGCATCGCTGCTTTCACATCATCGCCAGGGAGAATTGAATCAGGATCATCTGCATACCCCTCGCTGGTTTCGGACTCATACATTTTGCGACGAGTCCATGTTTCGACATAACGAGAAGCAGCTCCGATGTAGAGGGTCAATAGTGAGTCGTCATCGGTAAAGTCAGGCTCAATGCGACAGTGCTCTTTAACCACTTCAAGTTCTAACATTATTTTTTAGCCTTCTTCTCTGGCACAGTTTCCGGCTGTTCCGGCTGTTCCGGCTGTTCCGGCTGTTCCGGCTGTTCCGGCTGTTCCGGCTGTTCCGGCTGCGCAGAATTATCAACATCTACCAGCCGTGCATAACCTTTTTGAACCAACTCACGGCCATGCTGTTCCAGCGTCTCAAGTGACTCGCCTTCCGTCACCACTACCCCACCAAAATAAATTGGTTTCACCGCGATAAGTTTCATCGTGTTACTCCGAATATAGCGGCCCGGAGGCCGCCAGAAAAATTACTGGCCGCCGGAAGCCGGTACAGTAAAGGAGCCATAAATAAATGCTTCAGGGCGTTTTACTGCTAACGCCAGACGCTCTTCACAGCGAATAGAGATCATGTTTTTCTCGAAGTCGTCGCTGTTTTCCGTCGAGATCACAACGTTTGCATCTTCGCGGTCGAAAAGCTGGGCTGCAGCATTAAATGCACCTGTCAGGAACTTGCCCTGGAAAGCTGCTGCTTCAGTGGCGACAACCGGAAGCCCCCACAGCGTCGGCCCCGTCAACGCAGCCGGGTTCGCCAGGATATAGCGCCCCAGGGTGTCTTTAGTCAGTTCGATTTTCGCCCAGTCCATGAAGTGCAGGACGTGACCGGATGCAGGGAATCGGGCAAGTTGAGCCTGAAGCATTGCCAGGCGCAGATCGTCAATACCGTTCTGCTGTTCAACGGCAAATGCCGCGCTGTAAGCCGTGGCCTGCGGCACAATGCCATGGAGGTGAGCGCCAGTGCCATCACCAAACAGAATCTCCTGTTCTTCGACGTACTTAAGGCCGTAACGCATTTCCGCATCAATCATGGACTGCAACTGGGCGAAGTCGTCCAGAATCTGCTTGGATGCCTTGAACATGTGCGCGATGGTTGTCACAGGAGTGATTTTCGGCGTGAACTCAATATTGCTGTAAGGCTTGGCTGTATTCTCCGGAACCACTTTTGCAGCATTGGTAAAGCCGGTCTGCTGTACCCAGAAAATCGCCGGTGATCCAGTTCGACCAGGCGCGATTAAATCGCGAATAAATAAACGCTGCTTTGGCGCTACATCAATACCTGGAAGTCTTTGTGGTTCAACAATACCTTCAGGAACGTCACTGGAAATCAGCGCAGCTTTTACTGGAACAGAAATACGCTTGTTCCCTTCGATGCTGGACGAGAGAACTTTAATGGCTTCAGCAGAGATAACCTGCTGGCCGACAGTTTCAATAACCTGTTTTGCGTTTGCCAGCGGCATCTGTGCAACATGCTGCTCCAGTTCGCCCAGCGCAGTCTTCAGAGTCTTTTCGGCTTCTTTCAGCGCATTAAACTCAGTCGCCATTTTGTCCACGGTTTCTTTGGTTTCCGCCGACAATTTGCCGTTCTTTTTCGCTTCAGTCAGCGCTTCTTCCGCTTTGGCGTTAAATTTGCCGGTTGCTTCTTCAATGGAAGCGGTGACTTTTTTCAGAATCTCGTTTACATCAGACATAAATGGTCCTTATTTGACTAACGCCGCAAGAGCGCTTTCAAGTGAATTGAGGGTTTCAGGTTTGATATCTTCGGCAGCGCCCGGCTTACCATCGGGATCGGTAACAGCGCCCGGCGTGTTACCTGTTAATGCTTTGATTAATTTCCGGCGCTCGGACCGGGGGGTATTTGTTTTCGCCAGCAGTGCATCAAGTTTGCGAAGCGCAGCTGCAGGTGATTCGTCGCCGTCGCTGACCGCATCAGCAGAAAGCAGGCTGTCTGCCAGTCCCTTCGCCACAGCATCGCTGCCACCGATATAACTTTCGGCGTCCATTAGTTTCTGAACGGCGGCAATATCAAGGCCGGATCGCGCCGCGTAAATATCAGCCATTGCGGTATCGAATGGCTCCAGTGACTGCGCCAGTTCAGCGAAGTCATGGCGGTTTCCCATCGCGTACAACCAGCAGTTATGGATCATCAGAAAGGCACCGCGGCCAATCTGAATATCATCCCCGGCCATCGCAATTATTGAGGCGGCACTGGCGGCAATGCCCAGCACCTTCACCGTTACATGGCCTTCGTATTCGCGGAGAAGGTTATAAATAGCCAGACCTTCGAACATGTCGCCACCCGGCGAGTTGATATTCACCGTAACATCTGCGCCGTTCATCGCCCGAAGCGCACCGGCAATACGTTTAGCTGTTATCCCTTCACCCCAGTAGTCCTGCCCTATAACATCAAAAACAGAAATAGTGTTATCGTCAGTAGTCGCCGCCTTGATCCCACCGTCCCAGCGGTCCAGTGCGGACGGTAATGTTTCACAGGTAACGCGCGCGCAGGGGCGACCTGCCGGCGCCTCCGGAAGTTGTTTTTTGCTCATCAGGAAAGTGCTCCTAAGCGGCCTGTTTCAGCGGAGATTGTTCAAAGGAAATGTCGGGGAATACGTGGTTATGCAGCTCTCGCAAAGCCAGCGCCTGAACGGCAGGGTTGCTGCTTTCGAGATTTTTCAGTTGCGTCAGGTTGAGCTGAACGGTGTAAATATCGCCCCCTTCTATCGGCGGCATGTTCTCAAGACGGCGAACGTCATTGCGCGACATCCAGCCATTTTGCAGGGCGCTGGTATAGTACGCCGCACGTCCTGCGCTATCGGCGCGCAGAAGCCCTTCAACGGAGAACTCAGCAAACAAGTCCTCATCACTGTTCAGAAGACAACGCGATATTTCCTGCTCAATATTGACCAGGAGAGGACGCAGGGTATGAGTCAGGAACAGCATGTTCATCCCTTCAAGACTCGAAGCCCAGCTGGATTGTTTTGTCGTATGGCCGACCATAAATGGCGGTACGCGAAACCAGCGACAAATTTCCTCAATACTGAATGAACGGCTTTCAAGGAGTTGCGCGGCCTCCGGGTTCATAGTGACATTCTGGTAAGTCAGTTCATTTTCCAGAACCATCAGTTTCCCGGCGTTTTTAGAACCAATAAAAGACTGAAGGTTTTGACGCAATCTTTCTCGCTGTTCCTTATTAAGCGCCGTTTTTGAAGACAGGAAACCGGTACTTTGCAGGCCATTTTCGAAGATTTTTGCCGCGGCTTCATCAACCGACATAGCAGCGCCGAAAACGTCAACCCCGGCCATTGTCGGCATCATCCCGCACACACCATCAAGACCAAATCCGCGGATATGCATCATCCGGTCTACTGGAATGATCCGCTTAACGCTATTTTCCGTGTATGTATACTGTAACTACCCGCTATCGAGTCGCTTTACAACCATATTCTGCGGAAGTAACGGCACCAGCGAAACCAATTTGCTGCCGATATATAGCTTCTCGACAAATGCATTACCACGCAGGCAAATACTGGCCACAATCATCAACATGAAACGGGAAGGGGTCATTTCCGGGTTAGGACGCCTGCATAATATCTGGTAGGCGGGATTGTTCTGGGCCAGCTTTCGCGATCCATCAGCCTGCCGCTCGTATATTTTAAGCGGAAGCGTGGAAACTGACTCACTTAAGAGTCTTACGCACGCCCAGACAGCAGAAAGCCGGATAACTTTGTCAGCGGTAACCACTTTTCCGCTACTGCTGGTTCCGTACCACTCCCGCCAGAATTCACCGGTCGTCAGGCTTATGGGAACACCAAGCCAGTTTAAAAGAGCGCTCTTAACGCGCCCTGGTTGCTGTTTATTCTTAGCCATCAGATACCCACTATGATCGGATCGTCAAAAAAGCCCTCTATATCGCCATCATCAGGCTCATAACCTTCTGCAGCACCAATTGCCATAGCCGACGCAACCACACCATCTATTCGACCAGTACTCTTTTTCTTGGCGAATATGCGGTTTTCTTTTTGGTCGGCTTCGGTTACGGCGGAAGCAGCGTTCCATCGGAGGCAGGGGTTTGTTTTAATAATGATTACGCCATCATCGAGCATCTGTTCAAAAAGTTCGATGGAATGAGGCATCCACAGTCCGGAATCCTGCGCCTTGTAGTATCCCTGCCCGTGAGGTATCAGCGGTACTGATACAGAAGCGCTCTCTAATTCCGGCTCAAGATATTTTATGCGGTACAGGTCGAAGGCGATCGCCTTGATATCGAACAACATGGAAAGATCAGCAATGCGCTCAGCAACAAAGCCATATTTCACCGCCTTTCCGGGAGTGGTATGAATATGGCCTCCCCGTTCCCATGCGTCATAAGGTACGCGGTCTGTTTTCGCTCTATCCAGCAAAGTATCTTTTGGTGTCCAGAACTCCACCAGCAGCTTTCTTTTTTTAGGGAAAAAGAGCGCCAGAGACGTAAGGTCGCGAGTTCCTGAAAGGTCCAGGCCGCCATAACATTCTTCTCCCTGCAGCTCCTGCAGGTCAAAGTCCTCTTCGCACCCCATCCACACATCGCTACTCATCCAGGGGTTATCGGCATCCACCCACTGACAGAAGTTTAACCGCCGAACAATGCTTTCCTTCGACGGCATCCCCCGAGCCTGAGTAACCTGCTCACGCAGGTAGCGATCGGTAAAAGTATGACCAAGAGAGGGGTTTGCTTTTTTCCAGCAGGACTCGTCCTTGAATGGGTCTTCTCCTTCGTCCAGGGAGCAAATGAAAGAAAAGAAACTGTCATCCTCAATCGAGCCTTCGGCAACTTTACGCCCATACTCGTGATAGTCGTAGCAGACGCTGGTTTTGTCGTGTCCGCTGTTAGTGATCATGAAAATCAACGCCTGGCGACGACCTTTCGTCCCGGCGCGCATCATTTCCACAACCTGGTTGTTTTTGTGCTCGTGAATTTCGTCAATCAGTGCACAGTGTGGGCGTGGCCCTGACTGCCCATCATCCGAACTGATAGGCCGGAAAAATGAGCCGGTCTGAAGAAACGCAAGGTTCCACTCTTTCCCGGCACCGCCTGATTTATTTATTCGCTGTGCTAACGCAGGGGACTGCTCCACCATCGCGACAGCATCACGAAAAAGGATCATGGCCTGGTCTTTTTTCGTTGCTGCTGCATATATCTCGGCACGAGGCTCCTTATCTGCTGTTAGACAGTAAAGCCCCACTCCGCCAGCCAGTGGTGATTTGCCGGAACCCTTACCAGATTCAACGTACACCATGCGAAATCTACGATAACCATCCGAGTTCTTCCAGCCGAATATCGACCCTACAATAAAGCACTGCCACGGTAGCAGGTTGAAGGGTTTTCCCTCATGCTCACCACCGTTGAGCTTCAGTACTTTTGCAAAAAAGTCGATGGCACGCTGCGCCGCTGCAACATCCCATACCAACCCGCGAGCATGACAGGATTCCAAATCCCTGAGATGTCGTTTACAGGAGTTTCTAATATCAGGACCGGCGATTTCTTTGCCGGAGTCTACATCCCGCGCATATTGCGTGGCGGGATCAACCGAAGAACTGGTTGAGCGGGTCTTCTTCTTTTTCTCCACCATCCACTTTCACCTTCGTTCTGGCGGCCGGAGTCAGACCGAATTCAACCAGGTAACTTTTAAAACGTCGATCTGCATCCGCCAACATTGCTACTGCAGGGTTAGCCTTAATCAAAAACCCGCCCTCTGTCTGCACGGTGTAAGTTCGCCCCTCGTCAGCAATAGTCAGGCGAAGCTGCAGAATGTCGGCGTAAATATCGCAGAGTCGTTCGAGCGCCAGCGTATCGGCAATGGTTAAAATGCCCATGCCATCCAGCAGCACGGTCAGCTTCCCCCACGCCACCTTTCCCCAGTCAGTGAGGTGCTCTGGAGGGCTTGGTATTTCTCGCGCTGGCGATGGTTCTTTGTCGTTAAGTTTGCGTTTGCCCGGGTTGCCGGTAACCACTTTGAGGTGGGTCGGTTTCGGACGTCGTCCTGCCATCGGAACCTCCCGGAAAAAAACTTTTCATTTCGCGGTTGTGCACAAAAAGGACTGGCGGCGGTCATTTAGGTTCGAGGTTCTGAACTTTTGACCCGCCCCTCCCCCTCAGATGAGAATCGATATCATTTAAATGCTAATGATTTCAAAAGGTAATCATTTTCGAGGTGTATTGATAATAGTTATCACTTAAACCAATGAGAAGCCGGGTCCAGTGGCATCCCGTTTTCATCGCAGCCGATCACGGTGCCACGCTTCTCCATTCGCTGCTTCGTTGAGTCGTGGTGCTGCTTACATAGTCCTTGCCAGTTCTTCCGGCTCCAGAAAAGTTTTTGCGCCTTCGCTATTACCTGGCTGTCACCAGAGCGCAGAGCCTCTTTCAGTTTGTGCGGGATGATGTGGTCAACCACCGTTGCTGCTGTCACCCTGCTTTGCTCCTGGCACATGACGCACAAGGGGTGCGCACGAAGGAAGATAAGACGCTCACGGTCCCACTTACTGCCGTAGATGCGGTGATCTTTGTTCATGCTCTGGTCCTATTGTTTGAATGGACGTACGCTCCTCACCTGACCGAACAGCGGCTGCCGCTTAACCTCGCCGTTCTTGGCAATGAGGCAACCCCGGCTATCAAGCACGGCGGCAATCATTTCGCCTTTATCATCATCAGCCGAGAAGACGTGATAACCTCATTACCATCAAGAAAAACTGTGATGCGTTCATGTCCCGGAACTATGCGCTCTCCGGGATCATCGTCAAATACAGTCAGGCGCATATTACCTCCATTAAAAAAGCCACCCATCGGTGGCCTTTTTAATAATTAACTAATAGCTTAAATCACGAAGTACGTTTTCTTTCTTCTATTGCTTTAAGATCGGTCGCTCGATTCTCGACGAATCTTATGCTACCCGTCACTGCATCCTCGACATCTAAAGCCCTCGTAAACCTATACCCATCCCTTTCTATTACCCAAACTCTATCATGGTTTTTCCAAAAAATATCAGCATAGAAATGAGCGTTCTCACCTTGAAAAATTTCAAACTTATATTCACCCGCGACTGAGTCTGATACAACGATCGTTTTAACCAGAGTACTTATTGACATAACAACCTCGATTATGGCTTTACTGATATCATAACTAGCACAGCCAAATCGACATTTAAACCAACAAAATCAAAAATATAATTCAGAAAAACCGTGAAAATGAATAAAATCAAGCTGATGCAAGCTACATTATAACAGGCACTCTATGAATGCCTGCTGTAATGCCTTAGCTGACCTTCTCAGCGGCAGTATCAAACAGCGCCAGCGCTTCGGTCGCTTCCTGGATTGCCTTACGGGTCTTCGAGACAATCTCGCTTTCCGTGAAAACACGATCGAAAGAGTCTGCGAATAGCTCAGACTTCAGATAGCTGTCCCCTACCCAGTCAATGGCCAGCTTGGCCGCTGCGGTGTCATAATTAACTTTCTTGATTATATCCAGGCGGATTTGCTCGGATGCAGTGATCTCTGACATGTCTTACCTCTGTGCGATGTGGGGAGCATTATCGAGCCACCTCTGGAAGTGGCTCTGTAATGCCCTACTTAACCGTTTCGATTGTCGAGCCGTGCGAATTCATCACATATACTTGGTCGCCTGGATAAATGAACTGGTAGCGAACGCCGTCGAATGCCTTTCCCTTTGCATGCTCAGGGCTTTCGAAGTCTTCTACCAAGATGGCGATAGCATCTTCATCCAGAACCCCCTCGCGCTCACTGACGATTAATTCCTCTTCCTGCAGCGCATCTTTGCACTGCGGGTCTGAATAGACCGCTGGCAGCCAGATAGCAAAATCAGGGTTTGAGTGGTCATTGGTCTGCAAGAGAATATCGTCGAAACGCTCACACCCCGCACGGGCAATAGTCACGCTCGGTTGTTCGCAGATGTGGGTCACGCCGTTAATGATGGTCTTAACTGTAAACATGGTATTTCCTTCTTCTTCTGGTAATAAAAAGCCCCGCATAAGCAGGGCTGTAGATTCACACAACTGTTTTTGGCTACTGATATCTCTCAGCAAAATGCCCTTCGATCTGCTCTTTGATATCAACAGCTTCATCTAACTTTAAGGAATCATAACCCTTAACATGGAAATTAGGCTCATATGCGTAAATCGTAATAAACGCATATGATCCTTCATCTCCTGAGAAAATCTCATATTTGACGCGAGAAAGACCGGCCCCAACTAACATGTATGTATCTAAAAGCTTCTGGGTATTCATTATCCATTCCTTTTCCTTTAAAAATCCTTACCAGCATACATGCATTCGATGGATAACGGCAGCAATACATCCTTGAAGACTTCGAAAAGAAACCTCAGCGTCAGTGAGTTAATACCCACACAGCCATCCAATAATTCCAAAAAATAAAGCGGCAAGTAGCCAGCCAAGTGCAGTTTTCTTCATTAACACTCCGTAAAATGCTATAGACATCCCTAGACAGAGCGTTATAAAAACTGGCCACATAGTCAATAACAAAAACAAATAACTGACTAACCCACTATTAATAGTTACATTCACCACTAACTTAACCCTGACGTTCTAAATATGAGCTGTGTCTCCTGACACCATGCAATCTGCTCTTTCTGGTGAACTATAGCATTATCAACGATACTCAGTGAATGCTTGATGCCTTAGCCGCTGAGCTCCGTTAACTGATTTACACCCGCTACGCTTGTCATATCCGGAGTGTTATCTAAACTATCTTATGACTTTGCTCTGCCATGACAAAGTCCACTGTTCTACCCGTGAGCTCAGGGATGAGCCACTCCCTGTAGTGTCAGACCTTCTATTTTTACTCAAAACAAGTAGTAAAATGCCTCACAATCTGACTAAACTCCGACATTGGCTGCCCCTGCAGCACCCCGTCAATTTGTCGGATTTACTCCACGGTTTTTTATCACCTGAAGCTGCTGGACAAAAGCGCCCAAGAATCCAGCCCACCAGCGGCACATTTCCCCGGTATCCAGAAGCAGAATACCTGAGAGTTGTTATATCCTTCTAACATATGAGGGGAGTATCGCGGTTAGTTCTATTCAAACGTGAGTTCATCAAGCCTTAATGGTTTTCTTATAAAAGTCTTTTTGCATTCGATAATAAGTATCTGCCCCTCACACAATGAGCAAAACACAGGAGAGGATTTATCGGGATCACCATTTCCACAGGCGTACTCCTTAACCCCATAAAGAGTGCACTCAATCGTGTTATCTTTGACAAGATTGATATACCCGGCATCCCGTTCGCCTTGTAAAATATACTTACTCTGCTTATTTTTTACACCATCGTAGAGAGTCGCCACTCCTTTATTAAAATCACAGATGAAAATCTTAAGTCCGCCATCTGATACAAGTACTTCCAATGTCAGTTTGTCATCTGAAGCTGGATCAGACATTCTCGCATAACATTTTCTAATCACAACTCACCTACCCATTTTTAGGTAGAATATAAGCGCTCCAGGGACAGCATTCAACAAGAAAATAACCTATCGGGCTATCGCTTTATAATAAGCCTGCCAGCGGTACTTATCCAGTCTCAGTTGCCGCAAGCACTGAGTGCTTTCAATATCAGCCTGCAGATCTTCGTCGCTGTCCTTCCCGGCGCCACTTGCTTTGCACGGCGGGCTCATCAAATCCGGGGATGGAGTTGGCAGCATCGATGGCACGTTGGCGCAACTGCACAGCATCATCGTCAAACCGGCAAACAGTACGATTCGGAGACTGAACATATTTCACCACGTCACGGGTTATGGTTCGGTAGATGACCTTGCCCTCTTCTGTAGCGGCAGCGGCCTTTTGCTCAACAGGCTGGATAGCCTTTTCGGCTTTCTCTTTTTTCTTCACCGCCAGGGCATTGATATGGTCAGCGTGAGAATTCCAGCCAGAACGCCATGAGAAAACACAGCAAAGCAGCAGGATAACCACTGCGCTGATAATGGCGGTTAATCGACTCATTCATCTATCCCCCAACATGCCAGTGCGCTTTCCTGATCACGGCGAGAGACCTGGCCGTAACAATTGTTGGAACGCACCCGGCAATCTTTTCCGCCATCAAAAATCCATCTGCGAATTTCAGCGCAGGCGCCTTTCCGGTCACCGGCATTCAGCTTGCGGTAGAAGGTGGAAGGAAAGCATTTACCGGGCCCGATGTTATAGGGGCAGAAACTGGCAATCCCGACCTTCTGAGGAGGCGTCAGATGAACCCGCACATTCTGATCTACCCATGCCAGCGCCTTATTGCGCTCGACGGCATTCACCTGATCGCATTTGGCCTGGGTTAACTTCATTCCCTGGGTTACAGGTCTTCCATCTACCCGGGTAGCTCCACGACATATCGTCCAGATGCCGGCGCCATCGCGGTATGACGTGAGGCTATTGCCCTCTTTCTCATTCAGAAACTGATCCATGAGAACGGGAGCTGATGCGCCAGCGGCGATAAGCGCCAGCATGGCCGCGCTGAGTTTTGTTTTCAGGTTAGCCATCGCTATTCATCCTGCGGTGGCGGGCCACCATAACCACGATCGAGGGACTGCTGATACATCTTTGTCCAGCGGCGCTTAAAGTAGAGATTGGTTAGGTAAGTCGCTACACCGATTATCACGCCGCTGGCCAGAGCAATAAAATTCCAGTCAAGACCATGAAACCAGTCATAGGTCCTTGCCAGCCCCGTACATATCAGGCCGCCTGATGAGCAGTACGAAGCCGCCGAAAAGATTTTGTCAGGCATTTTCATAGTCTCCACCTCCGGGTTAACGGGGTGCTGTGTGAATAAAGGGGCCAGGCCCATCGGGCTGATTTAACAAAGAGCCGTATCGAAGATGATTCCCGTGAGCCTGAAAAAAAGAAAGGCCACCCGTAGGCAGCCTTTGAATGCTGTAAGCCTCTGCAAATTGAGGCCTAGGTATCGTTTTAAGTCCGTGGCATAGAAACCACTCTTAACATGCTACATAATAAAATGCGGACCGCGCAAAACTTTTTTGATAAATTAAAGGTCCACAGCATAATAAGGTTCAATTGTTAACTATTAGTGTACTAAGGAATGTTATGACGAGTGCAGTTGCGGTAAAAAAACCCAAAAAACTACGAATTGGCTTCTATACGAGTAGTTCTGGAACCATTCGAAGCAACTCTGTTGCCAAAGCTGCGATCGATAGCCTTTACAGCACTTGCGTGAATGTAACTAACAATCATTTCGATACTACATATAAAAATAAAAAGTTGAAAATTGCGTTTATAAATAAAGACACTAATGCCAAATATTATTTTGGCTATATGTCTTGCTCAAGAGAAGAGTACCTCCTTCCTTATATTGGCGATGAGCACTGGAAAGAACACAACATCCCATTGGATGATAAAAAATACATTGTCGAGCGTACTTATTATTTATATTACTATGAAAGCGACATTTTGATCCTTACGCAAAACCATCTTGGTCCAAAGGAATCTGATCTCGCTTATCTTCTTTATAGCCAAAGTGGACAGCCTGGAAACAATTTTTCTTTCCAAGCCATTTGGAAGAAAGAAAGTATTAAAGAACTTCTCGAAACAGGAAGTACACTTAGAAGCTGCGAACTTATCCTCGCTGCTCCACGAAACTTCGATGTGACTAATTATCAGTTAGATAGTTCTTTTTCGAAAGAACTATTAAATATGATGATTGGTCTTGGTGGTACGCATTTAAAAATCAATCTTAGAGGGAGAGCTTCTGGAAGAGTTAAAGTTAAAGGCTACCTTTCGGATGTGGTAAAAGATGGTATTAAAGAATTATTAGAAAAAATGCCGAATATTGTCAAAAAAGCAGCAGTAACACAGCCAAAAAACACTGCTGAGCAGAGTCTGCTTGAACAGGTTCTCATCTCGGAAAAAAATATACATACCGTAAACGGCTATGGCACAGATAGCGATGTGCTCCAAGCGATGATTTCTGCTAAAATTGATAATAATGGTTACCTTATGCAGTACGACATAAGCATTAAGAAGGTATAGTTTATGTTATTGAGATATATAGCAAATATAATAGGAAGCATTTTTTTGACATACTTGTTATTGAAGTATGTTCCTTTAATGCAACATAATGACATTCTCACATCAGCAGGGGTCATCTCTACTGTTTCAGGAATCTTGTTTGGTTTTGTGCTTGCTACTATTTCGATTTTCAGTGCAGCTAGCGCCAATTCAAATGGGGTCTTGAAAGCTTTAAAAAACAACAACATACTTCAAGGTATAGTAACTAATTTATTAGCTGCTGGAGCGACACTAATTACAGCATGCTTAATTTCACTTATTGCCATGTTTGCCAGCGAGCAATTAATTTACAATGACAAAAAAATAGAGTTCATATTCATCATTCAATCATTATCACTATTGATAGTAGCAATTATAATGTTTGGGTTTACTTGGCGTAAAATTAATTGGATTTTACCATATATTTAAAAGGGCGTCCGTGCCCTTTTTTTTTCAATCCATATCTAATCGTACGTCTAACATAGACAAACAACCATCTATGAAACCTTCAGCCATCTGTATTTCAATACGTATCAGCTTCTCGTCCTTCTTTCGCGCTTTAGCAATTTTCCGCTTCGAGATACCATATAGATAATGCGCAACCAACAGCGAATGCTCATAGGGCTTACGTTTTTGAAGACGCGCTAAGCATCCCTCGATAATAAGAGCGTCATCGTCAGTACATGACTGACGGGATTTGCTTGTTGGGGGAAGAAGTCCTTTGAAACCAGCGGCTATTGATGAGTAATCGACTCCGGAACTATCATTCGCAGCCCATCCACCCCAACGCTCTAAAACTATCTGAATATCACGCATGTTTTCTCCACTGTTCATGCTAAGACGCCGATTGCCAGCGCACGATCCAAAAATCGATACAGCAGCTCCAGCTGTGAGCCGTGCTTCTCCTCAAATGCCACGGTGTCAGCGTGCAACTCGTCGTGATGCGCTCTGCAAAGCGGCAACACAAACAAATCGTGCGCTTTCGTTCCCATTCCACCTTGTCCGTGGCCTATCAGGTGATGGGGATCATCTGCTGGTTTGTTACAGCAGACACACTGCTGGGACTTAACCCAGCGCGTCCAGTTCTCGTTTACCCAGCGGCGGCGTTTTGGTCGCAGCATGAATGATTCCGGCGTTTCAGGATCTACGCGAAGACCGAGAATCTTTTTCTGCACCACTTCGCTCGCCGCTGGCTCCGGCACAATATCGCTCTCCTTCGTCACTGGTTGATGCTTTATTTCCGGCAATCGCAGGGCTTTACGGGCCAGCGATTCAGGGATTACGTGCGCCAGATTGTTTATCACCAGCCACCAGCACAACTCCGGGATCGTCAGTTGATGGTCTTCGTTGAACCCCAGCTGTGAGCGGATGACCGTTATCAGCCAGGATACCAGGTTCCCACGCGCAATGCCTGCCAGCGTCTCTGTGTACTGATCACGCAGCAGATTATCGCAGGCCCAGCAAAGGCGGATGCTGCCAGGCTCATGCCGGAACAGCGTAAAATTTTCGCTGTGCCATGAGCCATGGGGATACTGGCATTCAAAATGACGCTCCAGCTCGGCCTCCAGCGAGCTGATACCACCCGCGCGCAGAATGACGTCTTTGTTTTCGAATACTGGCTTCAAAACCGGGTCTTCTGCCAGTGGCTGCGTGGCGGGAGGGATGGCGCCGGTTGCGTAGTCGCTGTATTTTTCCGGTGCAGGCTCAATCAGTACCCGTCCTCTCCTGAACATCGGCATGAGATCAGCACCTGGGCGAAGAAGAACAACGCCCATGCGTGGGGCAATCTCAGGGGTTAGTAGTGCTCTCATATCATCTCCACGTCAGGCAACTGCACGAAAACGTCGGATGGTGATTTCTACTTTCCCTTTCTTCACGATGTTCCCCCACTCCACCAGCATGCGCTTAACCTGACTGTCGTCTTCCCAGACGCCTGTTAGAGTCAGGGCATCGAACAGCGCTTTGTTGTAGTTATCGATATCCCGACGGCGCTGATCCGGCGGATACAACACTATGTGAACCTCAGCCAGATCAGAGGATGGCCGGGGAACGGCCCGCAGTTGCTCAATAATCGCCGCTCTCGCTGCCTGCTGGAACTTGCGCCCTGTCTCGCTTACCAGATGCCTGCCTTTCAGCGGTCCCTTGCTCGGGGCGCGCCAGTAACTATTTACGCTCGGTGGAAATGGTAAAGTCAGTTTCATTTAGCCCCCTTAAAGGATCGCTACAACGTCTTTTGCGACTTCCCGCGTACTGCTTTTGCAGGAGATCGAACGGCGCGCTTTGATGAATAGCAGGTTAAAACCATGCTCCCGGTACAGATCGAGAACCTTCGGTGCGGATGAGTTAGAAATTACTACCCGAGCCCCACGGTGAAAGGCAGATACACATTGCTTCGCCAGGTCTACCTGGTTCTCCCAGTTAAACCCACCAGCGGCGTAGGCAGTGAATCCGGCTGTTCCCGGCATCGGTTCGTAAGGCGGATCGCAGTAAACCACATCCCCTTTCCCGGCCAGGCTGATTGTCCGACGGTAATCAGCAGTCATGAATACGCAGTTATGCGCCATAGCCGCGAAGGCTTTCATCTCATCCATCGGGTAATACGGAGCCTTGTAGCCTCCCCAGCCCACATTGAATTTGTTCGCCTGGTTGTAGCGCATCAGGCCATTGAAGCAATGCCGGTTGAGATACAGGAATGCAGCTGCGCGTTCAGTAGCATCCAGCGTCTGAGCGTTGAACTCGGAACGGATCAGCTCATAACCATCTGGTGACCGCATGTGCTCGAACATCCAGCGGGCCTTCAATTCCACTTCATCCGGCACCACCGCTAACATCTGATACAGATTAATCAGGTCCGGATTAACGTCCGCCAGCAGGTAATCTGCGTGCTTTTCGCTGTTCAGGAATACCGACCCACCACCAACGAATGGCTCTATCAGGCGTTTCCCTGCCGGGATATGCACGAACAGGTCAGCCAGCTGGGTATACTTTCCACCAGCCCATTTGAGAAATGGCTTGCTCATGTGCGGAACCCCGAGTTTTCTGGCAATGAGTAATCAACCTCATCGAAGCTGGCTCGCGAAATGGACGCCTCCTGGCGGGAACTATTGAGTGGAGCAGATAGTTTTAACGACAGCTCATCCCATTTTTCCCGAAGCTTCGACGGGCTGAGTACGTTTTTACACCAGAACGAATCTTTGTTGGCGCGCTTGAAAAGTGAGCAAATTTGTTTATGGGTTCTCCCGTCCTGCATCACCATCAGGCGAACCTCATTCGCCCATGCGGTCCAGTTTGGTTCTTTAGGGCGAACTACCTCACCATCACTTTCAGCAGCCAGTTCGTACATGCTGATAATTTTTCCCCAAATGAACTCGGCGCAGGTTAAATCGTCCTGGCTGCCCCACTGCCGCTTTGCAGCGCTGTACACCACCGCGTCAGGATGTCGTGACAGAAATTCATCAGCAGAGCCCTGCTCGTCCGGTTGCGAAGCGTCCGGACAAGAAGGATTTATATCTGATGGATCAGTAGTTGATTTTACTGACGGATCCCCACCAGATTCTGACGGGTCAAAACCGGTTTTTTTGATGGATTCCGACGCATCAAATTTTGAGGGGTCAATTTTTGACGCATCAGATTTTGACGCGTCAGATTTTGATGTGTCAGAAACTGACAGGTGAGAAAATGCCGCTTTCTGTAGTTTGGAAACGTTGAGCTGGTAGACGTTCGATGCATTACGGTTGCCGTTGCGGCGCTGTGTGCGAGTGAGCCACCCCTCTTTCTCAAGTGCAGCTATCGCCGTTCGGACAGTACTTTCACCAGCGCCAATCTGACGGGATATGGTCGCAATAGAAGGCCAGCAAACACCCTCATCGTTGCTGAAGTCAGCCAGGCGCGCCATGATTGCCACGCTGGATAGCTTCATCCCCGAAGATGCACAAGCGTCCCAGACGTATCCTGTTAATTTAGTGCTCATGATCGTCCTTTATTTCTCTGAATTTACGTCTGAACTGCTCAAGGGGGCTAAAGCATTCATGCTCGTACCCTTCACGCAGGTATATAACGCGCTGTGTCTGGGGCTCCCAGCGTATGACCCTGACCGGGACACCGTAGTGATCTCTGAACCATCGGTTGAGCTCTCGCATACTTTCTCCGCCTGGCCGTTAAAGTCCCCTACCACCCACTGAGCAAACTGGTAGCAGACAGGCTCGAACCCGCCTGGTACTCTTACCCCATACACGAACTGCACCGGTCCTGCTCCACCAGGAACTGGCCGCGCTATAAGTTGCGACCTGCGGTATTGTGTTGATAAACTGTTCATGCGTTAGTAATCTCCACTGATAACGACACGCCACGACGCCAGGAGCTGCAACTCGCTGGCGTCACTTCTTTTTGCGTGAAAATAACGTGATAATTGCGGCAATCTCTTCTTCCCGAGCTGCCAGATGGCGGCGGTGATGCACCATGATTTCTTCGGCCTCGTACCTTTCAATAACGCCATCTTCAAGCGCCTGTTCGATAATCTGATCAACCTGCCCCCTGGCGGCAGAGGTACGCATTGCCCGGCTAAACAAGTCCACGCGGTCCAGTTCTTCCAGGTGCGGAACATCCACCAGCAGAGCACCACGACGGCGAGCGAAGTAGTCAGCCAGTAACGACGTGTTGGAAATGTCCTCCATCGCTTCCAGTTCGCTGACTTCGAAGAAACGACAACCATTTTTCTCATAAAGGTTGTTATTGAACTGCGTTAAGGTCATGCCTAGCGCGCCAGCCATAGCCTCACGCCCACCATGTATGGACTTACACATAGCCTTGACTACATCTTTCAAACTTTGCTTTTGTTCTACCATGTTGATAACCCTTCGCTTAAAATCACTTTCTTAGCCCACGGAACAGCCGGTGTATTAAATGAATAACCCTTTGTCTAAATTGACTCTGGACTACTGGTACAAAGTTTTGATTGTCGCTGGTGCATTCGTTTTTCTGCTGAACGGTACTGGAGTTCTTTCTGCATATCCTCCTGGCCCTACAGCACTGGTTTCCCTTGGCGTCTTTTTTTGGGGCATTGGTGAGTGGATTAACCACCCCTACCAGGAAATGCTCCAGTACGACGGCCTCGGTCGGGTTACAGCAACCATTTCTGGTTACCCGAGAAATCCCAAGCGAATCGGAGTCGTGTTCGATATCCTTGCCTTTGTTCTCATCGCTATAGGTGTCTGGAAGTTTTTCTGATAAGGTCCACCCGATCAGAGTCACTACTCGATTCATTTCATCCAGCCTTACCGTTTCAGGGTTGAGCGCTTGCAACCGCTTTATCAGCTCTGATTCAATTTTTTTTGTCACACCTACCCCTTTAAAATTCGATTTGTAGTTACGGTTAAGCTGCTGTTTGATTAGGCTTTGTATAAAGTTCGGGATTAACTTTCAGTTTCTCCTCTGTTAGTGCCTGAATTTCAAACGCTCTACCTTTTGGAATAATCTCGCCCCATCCAGATACAGATGCATGTGAGATGCCTAAAGCCTTTGCTACGTTGCCGACCGTGCCAAAGTAAGAGATCACGTCTTCTTTTTTCATTTTTGCCTCAGATGGAAAGGAATAGACCTCATGATAGTAGGATATCTTACATTACAAGGTCAAGGAATCCTACATTACAAAGTGGTAGGATTACCTACATGAAAATGAATGAACGCATCAGGGCTCGACGAAAAGAACTGAAACTAACCCAAGCGGTTTTAGCCAAATTAGTAGGCGTGAATCGTGTAACTGTGACTGGGTGGGAATCAGGCGACTATGAACCTGGAGGATCTAACCTTCAGGCGCTGGCTACTGCGTTAAAAACAAACCCTCAGTGGATTATAAGCGGCTTAGGTGAATCAGATGCTGAAGAGGCGGCTTACAAACCAACAGAACGGTTTGGCGTGAAAAGAATACCCGTACTATCTTGGGTCCAAGCTGGAGAGTGGACTGAGAGCGGAGCCCCCGTGACTGAAAGCGATGTTTCCGAATGGATTTATACTACAGCTAACCTTTGTGATGAAGGATTTGCTCTCAAGGTCCGTGGGGACTCAATGACCAACCCGAACGGAGCCCCCAGCATCCCCGAAGGATCAATCGTTGTCGTTGACCCTGATTACGGTAGTTTATTTGAGGTTAACGGTAAGATAGTTGTCGCGCAGGTAATGGGATCTGCCGAGGCTACACTCAAAAAATTTGTAATCGATGGGCCTATAAAATACCTGGTCCCCCTGAATCCAAATTACCGAGTCCTTGAAGTAAACGGAAATTGCAAGATTGTCGGAGTCGTTCGCCAAGTTGTAACTGACTTATAACCCCCTTCTTTTACAAACAGCCGACCTCATCGTCGGCTTTTTTTTACACCTCAATGTAAGATTTCCTACCATCATCATTGACACCCCAAGGTAAGTTATCCTACATTACGTTTATCCGATAACCGAATGCACACAACATGGAAGCGCATTCCCCTTCTTTCCGGTGGGGATCGGTTTGTAACTGAAGGAGTGCGCTTCCAGTTGTGAACGGCAATATTCGCAACCGCTGTATGGCACATGCAGCGTTAGCCGCCAGAGAGTTACCTTTATCCATGCGCTCTCAGGAATTCCGGAAGAATGTGCAAGCTAAGTGTTTCAGGCACGACGTGCGCCCCACCAGCGCGGCGAAAAGGTGTGACGCCTCGGAAGAGACGAGGGCACAACCAAAAGAGCGCTGGCATGCAAAAAATATCTCGCAGCCGTTGCGGTACCAAAAGCCAGGATGGAACGGCAGAACGCGGTAGTGCTCTTTTTGTTGTGTGGAGAACTAACGTACCGCCATTGCAGTGGCGGTCCCCCATCAGCAAGAAATTTTAACCAGCTATTCGCCCATTCTCATGGGTTGGGTTGCTGCACCCTAAATTTACGCGTTGCAGCGCGTCAGATGGAGAACAAAAGATGGCTAAGACAGCAAAACAACTGATTAAACAGGCGTACGAAATAGCCAAAACTATGCCACCAGAACAGGCAGCAATCATCAGGGAACTGGCTACCGTCCTCGATGTTTCGAATGTAGCTCTGCGCCAGACGCGCACCGAACGTGACGCCCTTCTCGCAGAGGTCAAATCATGGGCGAAAGAGTGTGATCGCCTGACCGAGCGACACACCAAGAAGCGCACAAATCTGCATGTCCTCGAAGCAATGCGCGATTTGAAAGCAATTTGCCCCACCAGCTTCCGTAACGTGGAGGCTCTCTGATGGCTAAAGACTCAAAGCTTGTATACGGCGCCAGCGGCAAAACGAACGTTTTGACGTTCGAACCTGAAAACCTGCATCTGGTTACCGACAAAACGCACCCGCTTTACGATGAACGGGTCCACCTTCCTATCGACGAAGGAATGGTTCTGAACATCAAAGAGCTGGGTGTACTGGAACCTATCATCGTCTGGAAAGACCATGAAACGGGGCTCACCTGCGTAGTTGTAGGCCGTCAGCGCGTAAAACATACCCTGGAGGCAAATAAGCTTCTTTTGAAAGAGGGCAAAGCCCCACTGCTTGTTCCTGGGGTCGTTAAGCGCGGATCAGCAAATCAGATGGCTAAATACATGGTAAGCGAAAACGAAATTCGCCGACCTGATACGCCGCTTGGCCGGGCTAAAAAAATGTCAGATGCGCTCGACCGCGGGCTCGATGAGGACGACATTGCTGTGTTGTTTGGCTGCAGCGTTCAGACCGTTCGTGCAACGCTCTCCCTTCTCGATGCCACTCAGGCCGTCAGGGAAGCGGTGGAGGCTGGCACAGTTACCGTTACCCAAGCCCGCCAGCTTGGCACACTTCCCCCGGAAGAGCAGCGGGAAAAAGTGAAAGAGATTGAATCTGCGACCGCTGGGACTACCGGTCATGAAAAAGCCCGGCGTCAGCGTCAGATCCTCGGTGAGGCAAAGCCGCGCCTGAAAACCCGCAAAGAAATTACTAAAGCCCTGGAATCTGCCGAGGGTGAGTATGCGAGCGCACTCCGTTGGGTGCTTGGGGAGGCCGTATGACAATCGTAAAAACCCATACCGGCACCGTGATCACCAGAGACGGTCCGAAGGTAAAAAAACTGCACCAGACAGAGCGGATGTGGGTCGTCGGCAAAAACGAGTTTTACCACAAAGAAACCGGGCGCCGTCACTTTGCAGAAAATACGCGCCGCCGGCTGCTGCTCGACACCATCAAGCCTATCGAGGTGAAGCATGTTTAAACAGAACGAAAAGGCTATTTCACAGATTGCAGAATATATCCCGCGTGCCTGCCGGGGTATGCAGCTGCAGGAAGCCAAAGCGCGCCTTGAGAAAAAAATCGCGCTCTATACCGATGACGGCTGTGATGCTGCCGTACTTAACGCGGCGTTTACATCAGCTCTTAACAGTCATACGCGGGAGTCTTTTTTTTCGTGCATCGTAGAGCAGCTGCATGAGGGGGACAAATGACCGAGCAAACCATCCTCGACATGTGCTGTGGCTCCCGCATGTTCTGGTTCGATAAACAGGATGAGCGCGCTGTATTCAGTGATATCCGTGCTGAGCAGCACAAACTTTGCGACGGACGCAGCCTGGTTATCAGTCCGGACATTATCGCCGACTTCCGCGCGCTGCCGTTTGCTGACGCATCTTTCCCCATTGTCGTATTTGACCCGCCGCATCTTGAACGAGTGGGCGAAAACGCCTGGATGGGTAAGAAATACGGTCGCCTGAACAAAGACACCTGGCGCGATGACCTGCATGCCGGGTTTAAAGAGGCATTTCGCGTACTGCGGACACACGGCGTTCTTATCTTCAAATGGAACGAAACCCAGATACCGGTGAGCCAGATTCTGGCGCTGACCGACGAGAAGCCAGCCATCTGGCAACGAACAGGGAAGGCGGACAAAACGCACTGGGTAATTTTCGTGAAGGGGGCCGGCAAATGATAACCGGGACTACTAACTATGACGATGTTCCTGATGTTCTCTGCGCCTTGTGCGGCGGTTATTACAAAGCCGACGATCCGGAAAGTCACGAATGTGAGGATGCAGCATGACAACTGATATCACCGAACTGGCGCAGAGCCTGAAACGTCGAGCAACATCCGCAAAGGAGTTTGGCGAAAGCCTGTATGTAAAGGCCGACGACGTCCTCGCGATGGTAGAGGCGCTGGAGCGTAAGGAAGAGCAGCGTGCTAACTGGTTCCAGATGGCGCAGAAATTAGGGGAAGACTTGGATTCGGCAGAGAAGCGCATCGCCGAGCTGGAGCGCGAACAGGAGCATCTTCGACCAGTCGGTGTGATGAGCGAGCAAGCATTTCACCGTCTTGAAAACAGAGAATGTCGCTTTATTGCATTGTGGCCGCGCCCCGGCATCTTTTTGCCACGCAAGCGCCCCGAGGATGGCGTGATCGTTTATGCGCGTACAGCTGCCGCCGCTGGCATCAAGGTGGAGGCTGAGTGATGGGAATAACTGAAGGATTTTGCGCCGATTTGTATTGCGACTGTTATGGTTGTCAGTCAGGGAAAATCTATCCGCAGGCGCAGGCGGATTTTATTGGCCGGAATATGACCGATATTTCTCAACAGGCGCGCAAAGCTGGCTGGCGCATCAGCAAAGACCGCCAGCGCTGCTATGCGCCGGGCCACAAAATTTCACGGGGAGCCAACCAATGACCAGCAAATTAACCAGAGAGCGCCTGCAGGAAATCGCTGAAGATGGATTCCTGAAGCATGGCGAAAGCAAAGAGTTGGCCCGTATGGCGCTGGCCGCAATGGACAGCGAGCCGGTGGCGTTCACCGAGAAGCACGAAATTTCGAACATGCATGCGACAGGGCTTTATCTTCGTGCGTGGCCCGCTGGCCGGGCGCAGAATGCTGTCGAAGGTTACACAATCCCGCTCTATACGACCCCACAGCCGATTTCTTTGGTGAATTCTGAGCCAGTTGCTTACATCTTCAAGCATCCGGCAGGAAGGCTGTTCTGGGCGCTGACGGATGAAAGCAACAAGGGTCAGAATGATGTCATGCCAGTCTACGCCAGCCCGCAGCCAGCTCCGGTAGTGCCGGAGGAAAAACCAATTCCAAATACACTGAGCATGTACGCCGTGGATGCAGTAGCAGCCATCGCTGAGGTGAAGGGCTGGAACGCCTGCCGCGCCGCCATGCTCGAACGACAACTTGTCGACCGTGTCGATGAGAAGTCGCTAACCAGCATCAATCCCGCGCCAGATCTGGTTTCCTTGCAAAAAAAAGCTGAGTCGATAATCGGCAACTATCCGGGAATTCCGGATGGTTACGTGATGGTTCCTGTCGAGCCGAACGGCGACATGCTAGCGGCGGCTCAAGATGCATACGGCGAAACTGATGGCGATATCGCAAGCACACTCCGCGCCGCCATGCTTAGCGGAGGTAAGTCATGATCAACCGCAACAAACTGGAGCACATTCTCGAATACGCCAAACAGCAGAGGCACATCGGCCAGTCCTGCAAGGTTCCGCCAGAAGATATGGTCGAAATCATGGAGCGATTGCTCAACGCTGGCAACTCTCCGGTAATTCCAGAGGGGTACGTGATGGTGCCGAAGGAGCCGACAGAAGCGATGATAAACGCCTGGTTATCAGAGGTCGCGAACTGGCGCGGCCACGTTGCTGGTTATAAAGCCATGCTCGCAGCCGCCCCGCAACCACAAAACGCACCACAAAATATTCCTGAAATTATTCCTGGATGGATTCCGGTAAGCGAGCGGATGCCGGATGATGAGCAGGAGGTGCTCACCATAAACAAAATGGGCCATCGCTTTGTATCATTCTTCGATAAGCACTCAGGGCTGTTTTTCGACAGGCTTGATGCGCCAGCAGCATGCTGCATAGAGCACGTGCTGGTAACTCACTGGATGCCGCTGCCGGCCGCCCCGCAGGAGGTGAAGTGATGGACTGGCCTACGGCATTCAGCATCGTCGGCTGTGCGTTCGCCATTGCCTGGCTGTTTCGGAGTTAGCGACATGAAAAGAGAATTTGAATTGTGGCGCCACTGTCGTGGCCTGATTGTGGTATGAGGTGAAGATGAACACGATGTTTTTGTTAATGGCCGAATACGGGTCTGCTACGGTTCCGCTCAGCCAGGTATGTGAAAAGTATTTTGGGCTGAAACCGGCAACAGCGGAAAAACGCGCTGCGATGGGCGAGATCCCCATTCCAACTTTCCGAGCCGCAGAAAGCCAAAAAGCACCGCGCATGATCCACATTCAAGACCTTGCGAATCACATTGATGCGCAGTTGAAGAAAGGCCGGGACCTCTTGGAAAAGATGAAAAGCGATCATTAGTTACACTGTAACTTCAATTCCGGATGCCGCACATTATGTAGCATCCGGTTTTATTTTTGCATCACGCGGCACCCCAATAGAACCCCAAAACAACATATCCTATTGTTTTAATTATTTATTCCCTTCATGTTCAACTGGAGCAACATGGGCAAGTTTATGGCCGTCGGTCTGACGGACCTGCTGGAGAGTTCAGGCATGAACGGTGTTCCGGCGTTTGTCGGCCTTGCGCTGCTGTCGGCTTTTCTGTGTATGTTTATCGCCAGCGGCTCGGCCATCTGGTCGATTCTGGCGCCGATCTTCGTGCCAATGTTTATGCTGTTGGGCTTTCACCCGGCGTTTGCGCAGATCCTGTTTCGTATCGCTGATTCATCGGTGCTGCCGCTGGCGCCGGTGTCACCGTTTGTGCCGTTGTTTCTCGGCTTTCTACAGCGCTACCGGCCGGATGCCCGCCTCGGCACCTACTATTCGCTGGTGCTCCCTTACCCGCTGATTTTTCTCGCCGTCTGGCTGCTGTTGCTGGTGGGCTGGTATCTGGTGGGACTGCCGATCGGCCCTGGCATCTATCCGCGGCTGTCTTAACCCACCGATGCGCCAGGGACGGCCGCCTTAGCTTAACGCGATATCTTCACTTTGAACTTACGGGTCGCTTCCCCGGCTCCGGCGAATATGCCGAAAAGCGCGCGATACCCTCGCTCAAGCAACAGCGACATACCATGAATAACCAGACCGCTGAAGATCAGTACGATTACGCCAGTCAGTATATATTGCATAGCTCCACCTCTGAGTTATTAACCGCGCCGCGCCGACGCGGTAGCACTTTCCCGAGCGCGCACAGCGGCGCGGAGGACCGACGTCGTCAGCTTAAAAGTAGCAAAAACCCTGTCCGGTAACCCGCCAGGATCGATCCAAAAATAAATCATCGTGGCGATCGCAGAATGCCTCCACGGCGGATAGCCCGCCGTGCTATCTGGCGATGCGGTTTTACCTTTTGGGAGTATAGTTGACTGCCGTCAGCGCGTGGTATCGTGTGCCTCTCATGTACGATGGTGGATGACAGAAACGATGTTGACCTTGCTGCAGGATAAAATGGATACCCCGCTGGGGCCGTTGTGGGTGCTTTGCGACGAACAGTTTAATTTGCGCGCCGTCGAGTGGGACGAGCACCGCGATCGGATGGAAACGCTGCTCGACGTTCACTATCGCCGGGAAGGCTATCAGCGCGTCGACTGCCGCAATCCCGGCGGTCTCAGCAGTAAGCTGAGCGACTATTTTGCCGGCGATTTAGCCATTATCGAGACTCTGCCTACCGCCACCGCCGGCACCCCTTTTCAGCGCCAGGTCTGGCAGGCGTTACGCGAAATCCCCTGTGGCCAGGTGATGCACTACGGCCAACTGGCCGAGGCGCTCGGTCGTCCCGGCGCCGCGCGCGCGGTGGGCGCCGCCAATGGCGCCAATCCGGTGAGTATCGTGGTGCCCTGCCATCGGGTCATCGGGCGCAACGGCACCATGACCGGCTATGCCGGCGGCGTACAGCGTAAAGAGTGGCTTTTGCGTCACGAGGGCTATCTGTTGCTTTGACTGAAAATGCCTTTTCTGGAATTTTCAGGTAATTTTACAATCAAAAGTGGCGTAATAATCTGTTTTTAATCAAATAGATACACAAGCGATTTGATTTACCCTGCTGATATTACGTGTTTCCGGGCCTGAAGACTTACCTGCTGATCAAAAAGATGTTAAAATTGACCAATATCAATTAAGGCCTGAGCAGACATATGATCCCTGAGAAGCGAATTATTCGACGCATTCAGTCTGGCGGTTGTGCAATCCATTGTCAGGATTGCAGCATTAGCCAGCTCTGCATCCCCTTTACTCTGAACGAGCATGAGCTTGATCAGCTGGATAATATTATCGAGCGGAAAAAGCCTATCCAGAAAGGTCAAACCTTGTTCAAAGCCGGTGATGAGCTGAAGTCGTTGTACGCTATTCGCTCCGGGACCATCAAAAGCTATACCATCACCGAGCAAGGTGATGAGCAGATCACTGGCTTCCATCTGGCGGGCGACCTGGTGGGCTTTGACGCCATCGGCACCGGTCTGCACCCGAGCTTTGCGCAGGCGCTGGAAACCTCGATGGTCTGCGAGATCCCCTTCGAAACCCTGGACGATCTTTCCGGAAAAATGCCCAATCTGCGTCAGCAGATGATGCGCCTGATGAGCGGTGAGATTAAAGGCGACCAGGATATGATCCTGTTGCTTTCCAAAAAGAATGCCGAAGAGCGCCTGGCCGCGTTTATCTATAACCTTTCTCGTCGTTTCGCCCAGCGCGGCTTCTCACCACGTGAGTTCCGGCTGACCATGACCCGCGGCGATATTGGCAACTATCTCGGCCTCACCGTCGAAACCATCAGCCGTCTGCTGGGCCGTTTTCAGAAAAGCGGCATGCTGGCGGTGAAAGGCAAATATATCACTATTGAAAACAGCGATCTGCTGGCCCAGCTGGCCGGACAGGCGCGCAACGTCGCTTAATCTCTGCGCAATACCTGGTCACGATCGGCAATTTTTTCAGATTTGTTGATCTGACCAGGCTCCTCCCCTGTTTCAATTCATCCATATAGGTTATCTTTTTAATAACTGACGGTAGCTGCAGTTGTAAGGAGACCCTGTATGGCGAAGTATCAGAGCATGCTGGTAGTAATCGATCCTAACCAGGACGACCAGCCGGCGCTAAGGCGAGCGGTGTACCTGCACCAACGGATTGGTGGACGCATCAAAGCCTTTTTGCCGATCTATGATTTTTCCTATGAAATGACCACCCTGCTGTCGCCGGACGAGCGGACGGCAATGCGCCAGGGCGTCATTGCCCAACGAACGGCCTGGATCCGCGAGCAGGCGAAATTCTACCTGGAATCGGGCGTGCCGATTGACGTGAAAGTGGTGTGGCACAACCGCCCCTTCGAAGCGATTATTCAGGAGGTGGTCAGTGAGAAACACGATCTGCTGCTGAAGATGGCCCACCAGCACGACAAACTGGAGGCGGTGATCTTTACCCCGACGGACTGGCATCTGCTGCGTAAATGCCCTTGCCCGGTGTGGATGGTCAAAGACCAGCCGTGGCCGGAAGGCGGCAAAGCGCTGGTCGCCGTCAATCTCGCCAGCGAAGAGAATTATCACAACACCCTTAACGAGAAGCTGGTTCGCGAGACGCTGTCGCTGGCGGAAGAAGTCAACCACACTGAAGTGCACCTGATCGGTGCCTACCCGGTGACGCCGATCAATATCGCGATAGAACTGCCGGATTTTGATCCCAGCGTCTACAACGACGCCATTCGCGGCCAGCATCTGCTGGCGATGAAAGCGCTGCGGCAGAAGTTTGGCATCGATGAAAAATTCACCCACGTCGAAAAAGGACTGCCTGAAGAGGTGATCCCGGACCTCGCCGAGCATCTGCAGGCGGGGATCGTGGTGCTGGGAACGGTCGGACGTACCGGCCTGTCGGCGGCGTTCCTCGGCAATACCGCGGAACAGGTTGTCGACCACCTGCGCTGTGACCTGCTGGTGCTGAAACCGGAGGCCTACCAGACGCCGGTGGAACTGGACGACGACGACGACGATTAACCGCTACCACTCATCTTCCCCCGCCTCGCGGGGGATTTTTTTGCTTGCTGCCAGCCAGGCACAAAAAAAGGGCCGTTGGCGGCCCTTGTCACTGTCCAGCGAGAATGGCTTAGTGGATACCCAGACGCCAGGCCAGATCGATCTCTTCTTTCAGCTCCAGCGAGGAGAGCGCCATCAGGTCAGCAAACTCCAGCTCCAGCAGTTTAAGTTTTTTCAGATACTGCGCTGGGGTCATGACGGTGGGGTCGCGGCGTAAGAATTCGATGGCCATCTGCGTTGGGGTTAACTCGGTATCCATAATATCCTCTGTCTGATGTAAGAACCGGAACATTATATCACCTCTTGCCGCTTATTTTATGAACAATTCCAGGCATCTCCCTGCATATAAAAAAGCCGTCTCACAGGAGACGGCTTATAAACAAACGTTGTAAAACAATTATGTTACATTACAGCGCTTTCAGGATCGCATCGACGCTGGCTTTAGCATCGCCAAACAGCATATGAGTGTTCTCTTTAAAGAACAGCGGGTTCTGTACGCCGGCGTAACCGGTGTTCATTGAACGCTTAAAGACCACCACATTCTGCGCTTTCCACACCTCGAGCACCGGCATGCCGGCGATCGGGCTCTTCGGATCGTCCTGCGCCGCCGGGTTGACGGTATCGTTGGCGCCGATCACCAGCACGGTGTCGGTGTCGCTGAAATCGTCGTTGATCTCATCCATCTCCAGCACGATGTCGTAAGGCACTTTGGCTTCCGCCAGCAGGACGTTCATATGCCCCGGCAGGCGCCCGGCCACCGGATGAATACCAAAGCGTACTTTGATACCCCGCGCCCGCAGCTTCTCGGTAATTTCTGCTACCGGATACTGCGCCTGAGCCACCGCCATACCGTAGCCCGGGGTGATGATCACCGAGTGCGAGTTTTTCAGCATCTCCGCCGTCTCTTCGGCACTAATCTCACGATGCTCGCCCACTTCTTCATCGCCGCCGCTGGAGGAACCATCGGTGCCGAAGCCCCCGGCGATCACGCTGATAAAGGAGCGGTTCATCGCCTTACACATAATGTAAGAGAGGATGGCGCCGGAAGAGCCCACCAGCGCGCCGGTGACGATCAGCAGGTCATTACTCAGCATAAAGCCCGCCGCCGCTGCCGCCCAGCCCGAGTAGGAGTTGAGCATCGAGACCACCACCGGCATGTCCGCACCGCCGATAGAGGCCACCAGGTGCCAGCCAAAGGCCAGCGCGATCGCGGTCATCACCAGCAGGCACAGGACCTGGGTGCCGGTGCTGTCAGAGCGAACAAAAATCACCATCAGGATGAAGGAAACCACCAGCGCCGCCAGGTTCAGCTTATGGCGATTGGGCAGCATCAGCGGCCTGGAGGAAATTTTGCCGCGCAGTTTACCAAACGCCACCACCGAACCGGTGAAGGTCACCGCGCCGATGAAGATCCCGAGGAACACTTCGGTCAAATGAATATTGACCAGAATTTGCTCCATACCGGTTTCATGCTGCAGGTAGCTGTTGAAACCCACCAGCACCGCTGCCAGACCCACGAAGCTGTGCAGGATAGCCACCAGCTCCGGCATCTCGGTCATCTCGACCTTCTTCGCCAGACGAATACCGATCGCCCCGCCGATCACCATCGCAAGAATAATCCAGCCGACGTTGCCGGCGTCCGGCCCCAGGATGGTAGCGATCAGGGCAATGGCCATCCCGGCAATGCCGAAATAGTTGCCCTGCTGCGACGTTTCGTGTTTCGACAGGCCCGCCAGGCTGAAAATAAACAGGATTGCAGCAACAATGTATGCAGCCGTTACTAATCCACCAGACATGTGCTACCCCTTATCCTTTGCGAAACATTTTCAGCATGCGCTGAGTCACGGTAAAACCACCGAAAATATTAATGCTGGCGATCAGCACCGCGATAAAGCTCAGGAAGCTGACCCAGCCGCCGTGGCCTATCTGCAACAACGCGCCAACCACGATAATGCCCGAAATGGCATTGGTCACCGACATCAGCGGCGTATGCAGCGCATGGGAGACGTTCCACACCACGTAGTAACCCACCACGCAGGCCAGCGCGAAGACGGTGAAATGGCCGAGGAACTCTTTTGGCGCCACGTTGGCCAGCCAGCCGAAGAGAATAATCGCCAGCGCCATCAGCGCATATTTGCGCCACGGCGACGCCGGTTTCACCGCTTCTTTCGGTGCTTCCACTTTTTTCGCCGCGGCCTGCGGCTGAGCGGAGACCTGAATCGGCGGCGCCGGCCAGGTGATTTCACCTTCGCGAACAACGGTCACGCCGCGCACTACCACGTCATCGAAATCGATAACGATATTGCCGTCTTTCTCTTTGCACAGCAGCTTCAGCAGGTTCACCAGGTTGGTGCCGTAGAGCTGGGAGGACTGGGTCGGCAGACGGCCAGGAAGATCGGTGTAACCGATGATTTTCACGCCGTTGGCGGTGGTCACCACTTCGCCCGGTACGGTGTACTCACAGTTGCCGCCGTTTTGCGAGGCCAGATCGACCACCACGCTGCCCGATTTCATGGAGTCGACCATTTCGCGGGTGATCAGCTTCGGCGCCGGTTTGCCCGGGATTAACGCCGTGGTGACAATGATATCGACCTCTTTCGCCTGCGCGGCGAACAGCGCCATTTCAGCCTTAATAAAGGCCTCAGACATCACCTTGGCGTAGCCATCGCCGCTGCCCGCTTCCTCTTTAAAGTCCAGCTCGAGGAACTCGGCGCCCATACTCTGCACCTGCTCCTTCACTTCCGGACGGGTATCGAAGGCGCGAACAATAGCGCCCAGGCTGTTGGCGGCGCCAATCGCCGCCAGACCGGCTACCCCGGCGCCAATGACCATCACCTTGGCGGGCGGAACCTTGCCTGCCGCCGTAATCTGCCCGGTAAAGAATCGACCAAATTCATGCGCCGCTTCAACGATAGCGCGGTACCCGGCGATGTTGGCCATTGAGCTGAGCGCATCCAGCGACTGGGCGCGGGAAATACGCGGCACGGAATCCATCGCCATTACGTTGATATTACGGGCCGCCAGTTTTTCCATCAGCTGCGGGTTTTGCGCCGGCCAGATAAAACTAATCAGCGTGGTCCCCGGATTCAGCAGGGCAATTTCATCGTCATTCGGAGCATTGACCTTAAGGATGACATCAGACTGCCATACCTCGTCGCCGGTCACGATTTCAGCTCCTGCCTCGGCAAAGGCCTCATCGTCAAAGCTGGCCAGCTTCCCGGCGCCGCTTTCTACCGCGACGCTAAAGCCGAGTTTGAGCAATTGCTCAACGGTCTTCGGCGTGGCGGCGGCCCGGGTCTCCTGGGCTAGCCTTTCTTGTGGTACACCAATACGCATAGTTTTCCCTTCCATCGGTTTTTGATGATGGTTTACTTTTCTGCCCAACAACGCCAGGACGGCAAAATCTTCCTCGCCATCTTTCGCTGTCTACAAAATGAAACAGTAACAAACTTTTTATAACCTACTGAAAATACCGATTGTGATCTACTGCGATAAAACACAAATTTTGATTTTATTGCTTATTGTCAGCTCAGATGGGTCCGGGCAGCAATATTTACCTGAATTTGCCGCCCAGGCCTGATAATCCGCTTATCCTGCGGTATAAAACGCCATTTATCGCCATTGAGATCATTGTGTTAACATTACATTAACTAATAAAAGTGGTATTGATTATCGTTTTTGCTGGTCAAGCGCCTGTTTTTTCAACATATCGAAAAATGTTATCTTTCCGTAGTATACGATTCGGGCGGCAAGCAAAAATTGACGCAGACAGTCACGGCGATTAAATGCAATAATCAAACGTTTTCAGTCAACAACAACACCAGTATATGGTTTGCGCAAGGCAAAGGATTATTTTTATGAAGCTTAAAAACACCCTCCTGGCGTCTGCTCTCCTGACAACCGCCACGTTGTCTGCCCATGCAGCGACCGAGTTGACCCCGGAGCAGGCGGCTGCGCTGAAGCCCTACGATCGCGTTGTCGTCACCGGCCGGTTTAATGCCATTGGCGATGCAGTACAGGCAGTATCGCGCAAAGCCGACAAAGACGGCGCGGCCTCATTCTATGTTGTCGACACGTCGGACTACGGCAATGGCGGCAACTGGCGCGTCACGGCTGACCTTTATAAAGAAGACGCGCCGAAAGCGGATGCGCCGAAGAATCGCATTATCAACGGCGTGATGGAGTTGCCGAAAGATCAGGCCGTTGAGCTGATGCCTTACGACACCGTCACCGTTCAGGGCTTCTATCGCAGCCAGCCGGAAGTCAACGACGCCATCACCAAAGCGGCGAAAGCAAAAGGCGCCTATGCGTTCTTTATCGTCCGCCAGGTTGACGCCAACCAGGGCGGCAACCAGCGCATTACCGCTTATATCTACAAAAAAGATGCTGAAAAACGCGTGCTGCAGAGCCCGGACGCTATCCCGGCTGACTCTGAAGCTGGCCGCGCAGCGCTGGCCAAAGGCGGCGAAGCGGCGAAGAACGTTGAAATTCCGGGCGTTGCCACCACCGCCGCGGTGGGTTCGGGTACCGGCGTCGGGCGTTTCTTTGAGACTCAGTCTTCGAAAGGTGGACGTTACACTGTCACCCTGCCGAACGGCACTAAGGTCGAAGAAGTGAACAAAGTGACTGCGGCGCAAATGGTGCCGTTCGATAACATCCAGTTCACCGGCAACTACGGCAACATGACCGAGATCTCCTATCAGACGGCGAAACGCGCGGCGAAGAAAGGGGCGAAGTACTACCACATCACCCGCCAGTGGCAGGAACGCGGCGGCAACATCACCATCAGCGCCGATTTGTACAAATAATCGCTGCTGGCTGGCTAAAAAGGCGGCGCATTGCCGCCTTTTCATTTTTTTTCATCCCCCGCCATTGCATGGCCCCCGGACACTCCGTAAAATCCCGCGCCTTAGCGCAATCCTCCATTTTTATGCGATTTCGCAAAATAAATATTCTGGAACAGCCATTTTCACCTCGGGAATGCAATGGAAAAGAAACTGGGCCTGAGCGCCCTGACCGCCCTGGTCCTTAGCTCAATGCTCGGCGCTGGCGTATTCAGTTTGCCGCAAAATATGGCTGCCGTGGCCAGCCCCTCCGCTCTGCTCATTGGCTGGGCCATCACCGGCGTCGGGATCCTGTTTCTCGCTTTCGCCATGCTGCTGTTGACCCGTATTCGTCCCGACCTCGACGGCGGGATCTTCACCTACGCTCGCGAAGGATTCGGCGAACTGATCGGCTTCTGCTCCGCCTGGGGATACTGGCTGTGCGCGGTGATCGCCAACGTCTCCTATCTGGTTATCGTCTTTTCGGCGCTCAGTTTTTTCACCGATACCCCTGAGCTGCGCCTGTTTGGCGATGGTAATACCTGGCAGTCTATCGTTGGCGCGTCGGTTCTGCTGTGGGTCGTCCACTTTCTGGTCCTGCGCGGTGTCCAGACGGCAGCGGGGATTAACCTGGTGGCCACCCTCGCCAAGCTTCTGCCGCTGGGCGCCTTTGTCGCGCTCGCCGCCCTGGCCTTTCAGCTGGATACGTTCCGCCTCGATTTTAGCGGCCTGGCGCTGGGCGTGCCGGTATGGGAACAGGTCAAAAACACCATGCTGATCACCCTGTGGGTGTTTATCGGCGTGGAGGGGGCGGTAGTCGTGTCCGCGCGGGCGCGACACAAGCGCGACGTTGGCCGCGCGACGCTGCTGGCGGTGCTGTCGGCCCTCGCGGTGTATCTGCTGGTCACCCTGCTGTCGCTGGGCGTTGTGCCGCGCAGCGAACTGGCCGAAATGCGTAACCCGTCGATGGCGGGACTGATGGTCAGGCTGATGGGGTCATGGGGGGAGATCGTCATTGCCGCCGGGCTGATCGTGTCGGTGTGCGGCGCTTATCTCAGCTGGACCATCATGGCCGCGGAGGTGCCTTTCCTCGCCGCCACTCATAAAGCCTTCCCGCGCCTGTTTGCCCGTCAGAATAGCAACAACGCCCCCTCCGCCTCATTGTGGTTGACCAATATCAGCGTTCAGGTATCGCTGGTGCTGATCTGGCTGACCGGGTCGGACTACGGCACGCTGCTGACCATTGCCTCTGAGATGATTCTCGTGCCCTATCTGCTGGTCGGCGCCTTTCTGCTGAAAATCGCCACTCGCCCGCTGCATAAAGCGGTGGCTATCGGCGCCTGTATTTATGGCATATGGTTATTATACGCGTCGGGGCCTGTGCATTTGCTGTTGTCGGTGGTACTTTACGCTCCGGGTCTTCTGGTCTTTTTGTACGCCCGACGTACGCACCAGCACGATCGTTCGCTCAAACGCCGCGAAGTGGCGCTAATTGGTTTATTGCTGGTTGCCGCTGTGCCGGCAACGTGGATGCTGGTGGGGTAAGCGGTCGCCCTGCCGCAGAACGCATAGGAGATACCCATGGCTGAACAACAGCCCCGCCCGATTCTGATCACAGGAGCAGGCCGCCGCATCGGCCTCGCTCTGGCACACCATTTTCTGCAGCAGCGCCAGCCGGTCATCGTCAGCTATCGTACGCCCTATCCGGCGATTGACGGCCTGCGCGAAGCGGGCGCGCTCTGCCTGCAGGCCGATTTTAGCAGCGATGACGGCATTCTGACCTTCGCTGAAGCGGTCAAATCACACACCGACGGTCTGCGCGCCATCATCCATAACGCCAGCGACTGGATGGCGGAAAAGCCGGGCGTCCCGCTGAGCACCGTCATCAACCGCATGATGCAGATCCACGTCCACGCCCCCTATCTGCTCAACCATGCGCTGGAGGCGTTGCTGCGCGGCCACGGCCATGCCGCCAGCGACATTATCCATATCACCGATTACGTGGTGGAGCGCGGGAGCGACAAACATATCGCCTACGCCGCCAGCAAAGCCGCCCTGGATAACATGACCCGCTCCTTCGCTCGCAAGCTGGCTCCAGAGGTTAAGGTCAACGCCATCGCGCCGTCGCTAATCATGTTTAATGAGGGTGACGACGAGGCCTATCGTCAGCAGGCGCTGGATAAATCGCTGATGAAAATCGCCCCTGGCGAAAAAGAGATTAGCGATCTCATCGATTACCTGTTTACCAGCCGCTACGTTACCGGCCGCTCATTCGCTGTCGACGGCGGCCGCCCGCTGCGCTAGTGGAAACGGCTCCAGCCGAGGATTAACAGCCAGGCGCACAGCCCCCAGCATCCCACTGCGCCTGCCAGCGCCAACGGCAGGCGCATAATCCCGGTGAAATACCACAGTGACAGCAGATAGATAAAATAGGGAAGAATCGACCACATGCCGAATACGATGGTCGCGCGCAGGGCTTCGATCCCCCGCTCGCTGGCGACAATATAATGGGCGATGAGCGCAAAGGTGGGAAACAGCGGGACCAGGCCAGCGATAGCGTAGTTTTTGGTTTTCGCCAGCACGCCAATCAGCACCACCACCAGCGCTCCCAACAGCCCTTTGATTAACAGCCCCATGCCCGTATGCCTTAACAGTGAATCAATAAGTTAGGGCAGCATAGCGGATTTAACGCTGTTTATAAAAGAGTAATGGCGGGTAAAATAAGTGCGGTGTATGTTACTTCTTTTACTGATGTGCAATAGACATGAATAAAATCGTTTTTGTTGAGGATGACCCTGAGGTAGGCACGCTGATCGCCGCCTATCTCGGCAAGCATGATATGGATGTGGTGGTCGAGCCTCGCGGCGACCGCGCTGAGGAGGTGATCGCGCGGGAGAAACCGGATCTGGTGCTGCTGGACATTATGCTGCCCGGCAAGGACGGAATGACGCTCTGTCGCGATCTGCGCGGGCAATGGCAAGGGCCGATTGTCCTGCTGACTTCGCTCGACAGCGATATGAACCATATCCTCTCCCTGGAGATGGGCGCCAGCGATTATATTCTGAAAACCACCCCGCCAGCGGTACTTCTCGCGCGACTGCGTCTGCATTTGCGCCAGCATATTGCTCCGGCAGGCGCCGGATCCGCCTCCTCAACGCTCACGCCACATAAAACCATCTCCTTCGGCTCGCTGACCATTGACCCGGTCAACCGCCAGGTGCTGCTTGGCGGAGAAAACGTCGCCCTGTCGACCGCCGATTTCGATCTGCTGTGGGAGTTGGCCACCCACGCCGGGCAGATTATGGACCGCGACGCACTGCTGAAAAATTTACGCGGCGTTACCTATGACGGGATGGATCGCAGCGTCGACGTGGCTATCTCCCGCCTGCGCAAAAAACTGCTCGACAACGCCACGGAGCCCTATCGTATTAAGACCGTTCGCAACAAAGGCTACCTGTTCGCCCCTCACGCCTGGGATAACTAAGCAGCCCTTCTGCGGCCCTGCGAGGGGCCCGCTCATCGCGCGCTCGCCGGCGGCAAAGTTATCACGTTTGCTGCCTGCTGCGTTCGTCCCTGGCGCGCACATTCATCACCGGAACTTGTCATATTGATTAAATCAATAGAATTAGCCGTACAGAACCCCATCACATAACTCCTCAATATGATTGTGCTCAAGGACTTACCGCTGTCAGAGTGGCATAAAGCCTGAAAACACAGGACTTTTGCATGATGAAATACGTTGTACTTTTGGCACTCTCACTGTTCACTTCTCTCTCTGGCTGGGCTTTTTCCCTCGACAACGCCGATATTCGACTCCTTTGTCCGCAGCGCGGGCAAATCGAGGTGATCCTTCATCGCTATGAACATACCCAGCAATCCTGGGGGCAGCATCACTTTGAAACCGGCGGCGGCCACGTTCGCCAGGGGCCGCTGCTGGTGATCCCGTTTGCCAACCTCGATCAGATGATTTACCACCAGACCACCGGCGAGTTTGCTTACTGGTATGCCGAAACGGAAAAGCTGGTGCGCTGTCGGCTGCTGAGTCTGACGACCACCTATCCGGTAGACATTCCTTATTATCGTGAGTAGCGTATCCATCGACGCACAAAATACGATTGCCCTGCTCCCCCCGAGGGTGAAGAAATCACCGCATCGAGTGACACTGTCACCTTTTCACCGTTCTGTCTCCAGGCTGGCTATTGTCAGGGGGCATAAACCCTGCTTTGATAGCGTATCTATGATTTCCCCGCGCCTCGCCCGGGGATATCGATAACATTGACTCCCCGACGCGCAGAAGATGCCCCTGGGGCGCCAGACAGGTTTCTCTTGAATACGCGGTAATGTAATGAAAAAGCTGTTCGTGCAGTTCTATCTTCTGCTCTTCGTCTGCTTTCTGGTGATGACCATGCTGGTCGGTCTGGTCTATAAATTTACCGCGGAGCGCGCCGGACGGCAGTCGCTTGACGATTTGATGAAAAGCTCGCTGTATCTGATGCGCAGCGAGCTGCGGGAGATACCGCCGCGCGACTGGAGCAAGACCCTTAAAGAGCTGGACCTGAATTTATCGTTTGATCTGCACATCGAGCCGATCAGCAAATTTAAGCTGTCGGAAAGCTCGATGCAGCACCTGCGCGCCGGCGATATCGTCGCCCTCGACGATCAGTACACCTTTATTCAGCGCATTCCCCGCAGCCACTATGTGCTGTCGGTGGGCCCGGTGCCCTATCTCTATTTTCTGCATGAGATGCGCCTGCTGGACGTGGCGCTAATGGCGTTTATTGCTATCTCTCTGGCCTTTCCGGTGTTTATCTGGATGCGCCCGCACTGGCAGGACATGCTGCGCATTGAGACGGCCGCCCAGCGCTTTGGCGAAGGTCACCTCAGCGAGCGCATTCACTTCGACAGTATGTCCAGCTTCGAGCGGCTCGGGGTGGCCTTTAACCAAATGGCCGATAACATTAATGCGCTTATTGCCAGCAAAAAGCAGCTGATTGACGGCATCGCCCATGAACTCAGGACACCGCTGGTACGCCTGCGCTACCGTCTGGAGATGAGCGAGAATCTCACCGAGGCGGAATCGCAGGCGCTGAACCGCGATATCGGTCAGCTGGAGGCGCTGATTGAAGAGCTCCTGACCTACGCCCGCCTCGACCGCCCGCAGACGGAGCTCAGCCTGACGACTCCCGATTTTCCCGCCTGGATCAGCGATCACGTCGAGGATATCCAGATGGTTAACCCACAGCGCGAGGTCGCCCTGGCGACGCTGACCCACGGTAACTACGGCGCGCTCGATATGCGACTGATGGAGCGGGTGCTGGATAATTTGGTCAATAACGCCCTGCGCTACAGCAGCCAGCGGGTGGCGGTCAGCCTGACGCTGCAGGGTTCGCGCGCATCGTTGCTGGTTGAGGATGACGGCCCGGGAATCGCCCCCGAGGAGCGCGAGCGGGTGTTTGAGCCCTTTGTCCGCCTTGACCCCAGCCGGGACCGGGCGACAGGAGGCTGCGGCCTCGGCCTGGCGATTGTCCACAGTATCGCCCAGGCGATGGGCGGCGAGGTGCGCTGCGAGGCCAGCCCTCTCGGCGGCGCCCGCTTCTGCTTTAGCTGGCCGGTCTATCATCAGCTGCCTGACTTCACCTCTGCCTGAATAAAACTTGCGCAGAAGCCGCGGGCTGGGTATGCTGCAAAAATCTAATAGTATGTTGTAACTAACGTGGTAATAATGGCCAGCTACGACCTCGTTGAACGTCTGAATAATACCTTTCGCCAGATCGAGCTGGAGCTGCAGGCGCTCCAGCAGGCGTTAAGTGACTGCCGTCTGCTGGCGGGCCGGGTATTTGAACTGCCGGCGATCGGTAAGGATGCCGAGCACGATCCGCTGGCCACTATTCCGGTGGTGCAGCACATCGGCAAGACGGCCCTGGCGCGCGCCCTGCGCCACTACAGCCATCTGTTTATCCAGCAGCAATCGGAAAACCGCAGCAGCAAGGCCGCCGTACGCCTGCCGGGGGCTATCTGCCTGCAGGTTACCGCCGCGGAGCAGCAGGATCTGCTGGCGCGTATTCAGCATATCAATGCCCTGAAGGCCACCTTCGAGAAGATCGTCACCGTCGACTCCGGCCTGCCCCCCACCGCCCGTTTTGAGTGGGTACACCGTCATTTGCCGGGGTTGATCACCCTTAGCGCCTACCGCACGCTGACGCCCCTCGTCGACCCGAGCACCATCCGCTTCGGCTGGGCCAATAAGCACGTCATCAAGAATCTGACCCGCGACCAGGTGTTGATGATGCTGGAGAAAAGCCTGCAAGCGCCGCGGGCGGTGCCGCCGTGGACCCGGGAGCAGTGGCAGAGCAAACTGGAAAGGGAGTATCAGGATATCGCCGCCCTGCCGCAGCGGGCGCGGCTGAAAATAAAACGACCGGTGAAAGTCCAGCCGATCGCCCGCGTCTGGTACGCCGGCGAGCAGAAACAGGTACAGTACGCCTGCCCCAGCCCGCTGATCGCCCTGATGTCCGGCAGCCGGGGGGTCAGCGTACCGGATATTGGCGAGCTGCTGAACTATGATGCCGACAATGTGCAGTATCGCTACAAACCGGAGGCGCAGTCGCTGAGATTGCTTATCCCGCGCCTGCACCTCTGGCTGGCTAGCGAATAGCCAGGCTGCCGACCATCTCTTCCGGGCGCACCCAGCTGTCGAATTCGGCTTCCGTCAGGTAGCCCAGCGCCAGCGCCGAGGCTTTGAGAGTCAGCCCCTCATGGTGCGCTTTTTTAGCGATTTCCGCCGCCTTGTCGTAGCCGATATGGGTATTCAGCGCAGTAACCAGCATCAGCGACTCATTGAGCAACTGACTGATCCGCTCGCGATTCGGTTCAATACCCACCGCACAGTGCTCGTTAAAGCTCGCCATACCGTCCGCCAGCAGACGCACCGACTGCAGGAAGTTGTGGATGACCATCGGGCGATAGACGTTAAGCTCAAAGTTGCCGGAAGCACCGCCGATATTCACCGCCACGTCGTTGCCCATCACCTGGCAGCAGACCATGGTCAGAGCTTCGCACTGGGTTGGGTTAACCTTGCCCGGCATAATCGATGACCCTGGCTCGTTTTCCGGGATGGCGATTTCACCAATGCCGCAGCGGGGGCCGGAGGCCAGCCAGCGGACATCGTTAGCGATTTTCATCAGCGAGGCCGCCAGGCCTTTCAGCGCGCCGTGGGCATGGACCAGGGCATCCACAGTGGCCAGCGCTTCGAATTTGTTCGGCGCGGTGACAAATGGCTGTCCGCTGAGCGACGCCAGCTCGGCCGCCACCCGTACGGCATATTCCGGATGGGTATTCAGCCCGGTTCCTACCGCCGTCCCGCCCAGCGCCAGCTCGGCAAGATGCGGCTGACTGGCTTCAATGTGCTTCAGGCTATGGTCCAGCATCGCCACCCAGCCGGAGATCTCCTGGCCTAAGGTGAGCGGCGTGGCGTCCTGCAGATGGGTGCGGCCGATCTTGACGATATCCCTGAAGGCCACCGCTTTTTCATTGAGCGTCGCCCGCAGCGCCTGCAGCGACGGGATCACTTTTTCCCGCAGGGCAAACAGCGCCGCGACGTGCATGGCGGTGGGGAATACATCATTTGAGCTCTGGCTCTTATTCACATCGTCATTGGGATGAATTTTTCGCGCCATCCCCCGTTCTCCGCCGAGCAGTTCACTGGCGCGGTTGGCCAGCACCTCGTTCATATTCATATTGCTTTGGGTGCCGGAGCCGGTCTGCCAGATAGCCAGGGGGAACTCCTGCGCGTGCTTTCCGGCCAGCACTTCGTCAGCGGCGGCGACGATCGCCCCGGCTTTCTCCGCCGTCAACAGTCCGAGATCCTGGTTAACCTTCGCCGCCGCCCGCTTGGTCAGCGCCAGGGCGTATATCAGCTCCCCGGGCATTTTTTCGGTCGAGATGCGGAAATGCTCCAGCGAGCGCTGGGTCTGGGCGCCCCAGAGTTTATCGGCCGGGACCTCGATGGCGCCCATCGAGTCTTTTTCACTGCGATGCGTTGTCATTACTTTCTCCTTGGATGAAAAGTGCGTCATAGCGACAAAGCTCACTTGCTTAAAAGACTAAGTATTGGCCAGATTGATAAGTTGTTTTGGTGGTTCGTGCCGCGAAGCGACATAAAAAAAGCCGCCCCGAGGGGCGGCCCAGACCGCTGACAAAATGCAATCGTCGGGATTGCCCGGCGGCGCTGCGCTTGCGCGGGCCTACAGAGAACTGCATAACTTATTGATATTGCTGTTTTTCGTAGGCCGGGTAAGGCGAAAGCCGCCGCCCGGCAGAAAGGCGCTCACCCTAACGAAAACAGGATTGTCATCGACCAGCGCCGCCCCGAAGGGCGGCCTGGGTTACTTCACGCAGCGGGCGCACTGCGAGGTCTGGATCTGCTGGAAGAAGTCATTGCCTTTATCATCAACGAGGATAAAGGCCGGGAAATCCTCCACTTCAATTTTCCAGATAGCCTCCATACCCAGCTCCGGATAGGCCACACACTCGAGGCTCTTGATGCTCTGCTGGGCCAGCACTGCCGCCGGGCCGCCGATGCTGCCGAGGTAGAAGCCGCCGTGTTTGTGGCAGGCGTCAGTGACCTGCTGGCTGCGGTTGCCTTTCGCCAGCATGATCTTGCTCGCCCCATGGGACTGCAGCAGATCAACGTAAGAGTCCATGCGGCCTGCGGTGGTCGGCCCCAGAGAGCCGGAGGCGTAACCGTCCGGCGTCTTGGCCGGACCTGCGTAGTAGATCGGGTGATCTTTGACGTACTGCGGCAGCGCCTCGCCGTTGTCGATAAGCTCCTTCAGCTTAGCGTGGGCGATATCGCGGGCGACGATGATAGTCCCGCTCAGCGACAGGCGGGTGGACACCGGATACTGCGACAGCTGCGCCAGGATCTCGCTCATCGGCTGGTTAAGATTTACCTTCTCCGCTTCGCCTTCCCCGGCCTGGCGCAGATGCTCAGGGATATATTTCCCCGGGTTGCTCTCCAGCTTCTCGATCCAGATGCCGTCGCGGTTAATCTTGGCTTTGATGTTGCGGTCTGCGGAACAGGAAACCCCCATCCCTACCGGGCAGGAAGCGCCGTGACGCGGCAGACGGATCACGCGGATATCGTGGGCAAAGTATTTGCCGCCGAACTGCGCGCCGAGACCAAGGTTCTGCGCCTCCAGCAGCAGCTCCTGCTCCAGCTGCACGTCGCGGAACGCCTGGCCGTGCTCGTTACCTTCGGTCGGCAGGCCATCGTAGTATTTGGTGGACGCCAGCTTCACGGTCTTCAGCGTCGCTTCCGCCGAGGTACCGCCGATCACGAAGGCGATATGGTACGGTGGACAGGCGGCAGTACCGAGGGTGCGCATCTTCTCGACGAGGTAATTTTTCAGCTTCGCCGGGGTGATCAGCGCTTTGGTTTCCTGGTACAGATAGGTTTTGTTCGCCGAGCCGCCGCCCTTGGCGATGCAGAGGAATTTGTACTCATCGCCATCGGTAGCATAGAGATCGATCTGCGCCGGCAGGTTGGTGCCAGTGTTAACCTCTTTATACATATCCAGCGGCGCGTTCTGCGAGTAGCGGAGGTTGTCCTGGATATAGGTGTTGTACACCCCCTGCGCCAGGGCGGCTTCATCGCCGCCGCCGGTCCACACGCGCTGGCCTTTTTTACCCATGATGATCGCGGTGCCGGTGTCCTGGCAGGTAGGCAGAATACCTTTGGCGGCGATATCCGAGTTGCGCAGGAACTGCAGCGCGACGTATTTATCGTTTTCGCTGGCTTCCGGATCGTTAAGGATATCCGCCACCTGCTGCTGATGCGCAGGGCGAAGCATAAAGGAGGCGTCGTGGAAAGCATGCTGCGCCAGAAGGGTCAGCGCCTGAGGGTCAACTTTTAGCACTTCCTGGCCGGCGAATTCGGCGACGGAGACGTAATCACTGCTGAGGAGATAATACTCGGTGTCATCCTTTTTGAGCGGAAAAGGATCCTGGTAAACAAACGGTTTATTCGACATTGTACTCTCACTTACTGCTTTGGCTGATTATGTTTCAGGCAGGGACTCCATGTGCCTGTAGAAAAGCGAGTCGAACAATCTTACACAATTTTTTAACAAAAACTGAGACAAGGACGACTTTTTCTTTCAGCAGTTGCTTCTCCACCGTTTGCTGGTTTAATAGGGCGATAAAATTTACTTTGTTTGAAACAGGGATTGAGAATGCAAAAGCTGATTAACGCCGTGCAGAACTATGCATGGGGAAGCCACACCGCCTTAACCGAACTCTATGGCATCGCCAACCCGGACAATCTGCCGATGGCAGAGCTGTGGATGGGGGCGCATCCGAAGAGCAGTTCGCAGATCCTGGCGGCCGACGGCCAGCCGCGTTCGCTGCGCGAGGTGATTGACGCGGATAAAGCCGCTCTGCTCGGCGACAAGGTTGCCGCCCGCTTTGGTGAACTGCCGTTCCTGTTTAAGGTACTGTGCGCCGCTCAGCCGCTCTCAATTCAGGTGCATCCCAACAAGCGGGCCTCGGAAGAAGGTTTCGCCCGCGAGAACGCCGCCGGTATCCCGCTCTCCGCCGCCGAGCGTAACTACAAAGATCCGAACCACAAACCGGAGCTGGTTTTTGCCCTGACGCCGTTCCTGGCGATGAATGCATTTCGCGAGTTCAGCGAGATTGTCACCCTGCTGCAGCCGGTGGCTAGCGCGCATCCGGCAATCGGCGCCTTCCTGCAGCAGCCGGACGCGACTCACCTGAGCCAGCTGTTTGCCAGCCTGCTAAATATGCAGGGTGAGGAAAAGGCCAAGGCGCTGCAGGTGCTGCGCGACGTACTGGCCCGTGAACAAGGCGAACCGTGGCAGACTATCCGCCTGATCGCGGAATTCTATCCGGACGACAGCGGCCTCTTCTCCCCGCTGCTGCTGAACGTGGTGAAGCTGAACCCAGGCGAAGCGATGTTCCTGTTTGCTGAAACGCCGCACGCCTATCTGCAGGGGGTGGCGCTGGAGGTGATGGCCAACTCGGATAACGTACTGCGCGCCGGCCTGACGCCGAAATACATTGATATTCCTGAGCTGGTTGCTAACGTCAAGTTCGAGGCTAAACCGGCGGGTGAGCTGTTGACCCAGCCGCAGCGTCACGGCGCGGAACTCGACTTCCCGATCCCGGTGGAAGATTTTGCCTTCTCCCTGCATGACCTCTCCGCCGAGGCCAGCGATCTGGCCCAGGCAAGCGCGGCGATCGTGTTCTGCGTCGACGGCGAAGCCGTACTGCGCAAAGGCGACCAGAGCCTGACCCTCAAGCCGGGCGAGTCGGCCTTCGTGGCCGCCAGTGAATCGCCGGTGCAGGTCAGCGGCCGCGGCCGCGTGGCGCGCGTTTTCAATAAGCTCCAGTAAGCGACTGACCCTTCAGGTCGCGCTTACTGTTGGTGATAACTCAGCCAGGCGGTCTCTCCGCCTGGCTTCATTTATGGATAAATGCTATGAAAAAATCGCTGGTCGCAGCAGGAGTCATCGTGGCGCTGGGCGTGGTATGGACAGGCGGCGCCTGGTTCACCGGTAAACAGCTGGAAGGCCGGATCGCCGATATGGTGCAGCAGGCAAACGCCCAGCTGCGCAGCAGCGCGCCGGAGTCAGGTCTGGAGCTGAGCTATCAGGACTACCAGCGCGGGCTGTTCAGCAGCCATCTGCAGCTGGTGGTGAAGCCGATCGCCGGTCAGGCTAACGGCTGGCTGGCCGCCGGTCAGAGCGTGGTGCTTGACGAAGTGGTCGATCATGGCCCCTTCCCGCTGGCCTCGTTAAAAGCCTTTAATCTGGCGCCGGCAATGGCTTCCGTCCACACCACGCTGGTGAAAAACGACGCCAGCCAGGCGCTGTTCGAGATAGCCAAAGGCGACACCCCCTTTACCGTCGATACGCGCATTGCCTACAGCGGCGACAGCCAGTCGGCTATCGTCCTTAACGCCCTCGACTACGCTAAAGGCGATGAGAAAGTCACCTTCAGCGGCGGTCAGTTCCAGCTCGACGCCGACCGCGACGGCAAAAACATCAGCCTGAAGGGCCAGGCCGGCAGCGGGCAGATCGATGCGCTCAACGAATATAATCAGAAGGTACAGCTGCGCTTCGTCAACCTGACCACCGACGGCGCCACCGAGCTGGCCAGCTTCAACGAACGTATCGGCCAGCAAAAAATGACCCTCGATAAACTGGCCATCAGCGTCGAAGGCAAAGAGCTGGCGCTGATCGACGGCATGGCGCTGGACGGCGGCTCGACGCTGACCCAGGACGGCAAAGGCGTGAACAGCCAGGTGAACTACACCGTCAACAGCCTCAAGCTGCAGGGGCAGGATATGGGCAGCGGCAAACTTACGCTGAAAGTGGATAACGTCGACGGTCAGGCGTGGCACCAGTTCAGTCAGCAGTACAGCGCGCAGTCTCAGGCGCTGCTGGCGAAACCGGAGCTGGCGCAGAATCCGGAGCTGTATCAGCAGGCCCTCACCGAAACGCTGTTCAATGCGCTGCCGATCCTGCTCAAAGGCAACCCGTCGGTGACCATCTCTCCGCTGAGCTGGCGCAATGCCAAAGGCGAAAGCACCCTCAACCTCTCGGTTCTGCTGAAAGATCCGGCCCAGGTGACCGCTCCGCCGCAGACCCTGGCGGACAGCCTGGATCGCGTGGTGCAGTCCCTGGACGGCAAAGTGGTGATCCCGGTGGATATGGCGACGGAGTTTATGACTAAGATCGCCGGTCTGGAAGGCTATCAGCCGGCCGATGCCGCCAAGCTTGCCGATCAGCAGGTCAAAGGCCTGGCGGCGATGGGCCAGATGTTCCGCATTACCACCATGGAAGATAACGCCATCAGCAGCAGTCTGCAGTACGCGAACGGCCAGGTGACGCTGAACGGACAGAAAATGCCGCTGCAAGACTTTGCCGCGATGTTTGGTCTGGAAGCGCCTTCGCTGCCGGACAGCGCGCCGCAGGAAGGCCAGCCGCAGCAGGAAGGCCAGCCGCAGCAGGAAGGCCAGCCGCAGCAGGATGACGCCGCTCCTCAGCAGGACGACGCCGCCCCGCAGCCGTAACTTATCGGTACAGGAGACGGCCAGCGCGCGCCGTCTCCCTTATTTTCGCGTCACCAGCCGCGGGGGCATAATCTGGTTTCGCGTCTCGCCAGTCCCCTCTTCCAGCCGCCGCAGCATCGAATCCGCCAGGCTTTTCCCCATCTCCCGCGCCGGGGTGGTCACCCAGGTAAGAGGCAGGTCGTCGAGGGCTGCCTCCGGCACGTCGGCAAACGCCGCCAGCGCCACCCGCTGCTCAAAGTAGCTCTCGACGCCATCTTCCCCGCTCTGTCTTCCAGCCCGTAACAGACCGAACCACGCGCCGGTGGCTACCACGTTGTTGTAGCACAGCACCGCGGTAATGGTCGGATTCTGGCGCAGCAGGCCGGTCATCGCCTCCGCCGCCTGCTTCTGGCTGGACTCGCACTCCAGCACCCATTCGCTGTGAAACGGCAGGCCGTATTTCAGCAAGGTGGCGCAATAGCCGCCGACCCGCTCGGCGCGCGTCAGCGAAGCACTCTGCCCGCCGAGCCAGGCGATCCGCTGATGGCCGCGGCGGATAAGATGCTCCGTCACCAGCTGCGCCGCCTGCATGTTGTCCGGGCGGATCAGGTCGACATCGTCAAGATAGCTGGCGCGGGAAGCAAACACCAGCGGCACCCCCGCCTCCGCCGCACGCTCGCGCAGCTCGCTCCCGCGGTCGATCGCCCCAGCGATAATCACCCCGTCCCCCCCCTGCGCCGCCAGCGTATCAAACCGCTGGGCCATCTTCTCGCCGCTGCGGCCTCCCTGGGTGAGAAATACCATTTTCCCCTGCCTCTCCAGGGCATCGGTGAGGCCGGCGGTTAATTCAGCATAAAACGGTTTTGACAGGTCGCTGACGATAAGGCCAATCACCCCGCTCTGCCCACCGCGCAGCGAGGCCGCCTGACGGTTGCGCACAAATCCCAGCTGTTCGATAGCCTGATTAACCCGCTCGCCGGTGGCGCTGGAGATGCGCCCTTTGCCGCTCAGTACCAGTGAAACGGTACTCACGGAGACGCCGGCAGCCAGCGCCACATCATTGATGGTGATCTTTTTTGCGATTGCCATAACCTGCTGGCTGACTCCCTTGCCTGTCGATAAATCGTTTTATCATTGTGCGATCTTTATAAACCTTATTATCGCTTGAATATGTGATTTTTATCGCACTAAAAAGTGGTAAAACGTTTTATCTTGCCGTGGCGTTAGTTCTCCCGACCACTTATGAATCAGGAACCGTGCTATGACGGCGAAAACAGCACCAAAAATCACCTTATGGGAATTTTTCCAGCAGCTGGGAAAAACCTTCATGCTGCCCGTAGCGTTGCTCTCGTTTTGCGGGATCATGCTGGGGATCGGCAGCTCGCTAAGCAGTCACGATGTTTTGACTCTGCTGCCGTGGCTGGATATGCCGCTGCTGCAGGCCATCTTTATCTGGATGAGCAAGGTCGGCTCCTTTGCCTTCAGCTTCCTGCCGGTCATGTTCTGTATCGCCATCCCGCTGGGTCTGGCGCGAGAGAACAAAGGCGTCGCCGCCTTCGCCGGCTTCGTTGGCTACGCGGTCATGAACCTGGCGGTCAACTTCTGGCTGACCGCGAAGGGTATTCTGCCCACCACCGACGCCGCGATCCTGAAGGCCAACAATATCCAGAACATTATCGGCATTCCGTCAATCGATACCGGGATCCTCGGGGCGGTGATCGCCGGAATTATCGTCTGGCTGCTGCATGAACGCTTCCATAACATTCGCCTGCCGGACGCCCTGGCCTTCTTCGGCGGCACCCGCTTCGTGCCGATCGTCACCACCGTGGTGCTGGGGCTGGTTGGGCTGGCGATCCCGCTGGTGTGGCCAGTCTTCGCTATGGGGATCAACGCCCTCGGGAAGATGATCAACAGCGCCGGGGATTTTGGGCCGATGATCTTTGGCACCGGCGAGCGACTGCTGCTGCCGTTTGGCCTGCACCATATTCTGGTGGCGCTGATCCGCTTTACCGAAGCCGGCGGCACCCTCGACGTCTGCGGCCACAGCGTCAGCGGCGCGCTGACCATCTTCCAGGCGCAGCTGAGCTGTCCGACGACCCACGGCTTCGCCGAAAGCGCCACCCGTTTCCTGTCGCAGGGTAAAATGCCGGCATTCCTCGGCGGCCTGCCGGGAGCCGCGCTGGCGATGTACCACTGCGCCCGTCCGGAAAACCGACATAAAATTAAAGGCCTGCTGATCTCCGGGGTGATCGCCTGCGTGGTGGGCGGCACCACCGAGCCGCTGGAGTTCCTGTTCCTGTTCGTGGCGCCGGTCCTGTATGTCATCCACGCCCTGCTGACCGGTCTCGGCTTTACCATCATGGCGGTGCTCGGGGTAACCATCGGCAACACCGACGGCAATATTATCGACTTCGTGGTGTTTGGCATCCTGCATGGTCTGGCGACCAAGTGGTATCTGGTGCCGGTGGTGGCGGCAATCTGGTTTGCGGCCTACTATGCCATCTTCCGCTTCGCCATCACCCGCTTCAATCTGAAAACGCCGGGCCGCGACATCGACACTGCCGCCAGCGTGGAGAAAGCCGTCGCCGGTACCATCGGCAAATCCGGGTATAACGTACCGGCGATTCTGGCGGCGCTCGGCGGCGCAGAGAACATTGTTTCGCTGGATAACTGCATTACCCGTCTGCGCCTGTCGGTGCACGATATGAGCAAAGTGGACGCCGCCGCGCTGAAAGCCCATCGCGCCATCGGGGTGGTACAGCTCAACCAGCATAATCTGCAGGTGGTTATTGGCCCGCAGGTACAGTCGGTAAAAGATGAGATGGCCACGCTGATGAATACCGTGCAGGCCTGATCCCACTAGTCCCCCTCCGCTACGGAGGGGGCGCTCGCTAAGGAAGCTCCAATGTTTGATTTTGCCACCCCTATCGATCGCCACGGCACCTGGTGCACGCAATGGGACTATGTCGCCGACCGGTTTGGCGCCGCCGATCTGCTGCCGTTCACTATTTCCGATATGGATTTCGCCACCGCGCCCTGTATTCTCGACGCCGTCAGCCAGCGGCTGGCCCACGGGGTGTTCGGCTACAGCCGCTGGCGCAACGAGGCGTTTCTCGGGGCGATTGCCCACTGGTACGCCAGCCGCTTTAACAGCGACATCGATCCGCAATCTGTGGTCTACGGACCGTCGGTTATCTATATGGTGGCGGAAACCATCCGCCAGTGGTCGAAAGAAGGCGACGGCATCGTGGTCCACACCCCTGCCTACGATGCGTTCTATAACACCATCACCGCTAACCGGCGGCGGATTGCCCCGGTGCCATTGATCCTGAAGGATAATCGGTGGCGCTGCGATATGGAGCGCCTGGAGGCGGCGCTGGCGGAGCCAAAGAATACCCTGCTGCTGCTGTGCAGCCCGCACAACCCAACGGGGAAAGTCTGGCGTCGCGAGGAGCTGGAGACCATGGCGGCCCTGTGTCAAAAACATGGCGTCAGGGTGATTAGCGACGAAATTCATATGGACATGACCTGGGGCGAACACCGCCATATCCCGTGGAGCGAGGTCGCTCAGGGACCATGGGCGCTGTTCACCTCCGGTTCGAAGAGCTTCAATATTCCGGCCTTTACCGGGGCCTACGGCTTTATCCCCGAAGAGAACGAGCGCGACAGCTACCTGCAGGCGCTAAAGGGTCGCGACGGGCTCTCTTCCCCTTCCGTGCCGGCGCTGGTCGCCCATATCGCCGCCTACCGCGACGGGGCTCCCTGGCTCGATGCCCTGCGCGACTACCTGCAGGCGAATATGCGCTATGTCGCCGACACGCTCAACAACGCCTTCCCCGCGCTCTGCTGGCAGCCGCCGGAGGCCACCTACCTGGCATGGATCGACCTGCGCCCGCTCAACGTTGACGATCGCGCGCTACAGCAGGCGCTGATCGCCGAACAGAAGGTGGCGATTATGCCGGGTTATACCTATGGTCCTGAGGGCAACGGCTTTCTGCGTCTCAACGTCGGCTGCCCGCGCGAGAAGCTGGAACGCGGTGTCGAAGGACTGATTGCCGCCCTGCGCAGCCTCAGCTGATTCGACGCGCAATCTACAGGTCATCGCGCCGGCGAAACGCCAGATAACCGGCGCCGAGGGTAAAGACAGCGACAATCACCACCAGCAGGATAAACCCGTGGTGGTTGCTTGCCAGCGGGATCCCACCGACGTTCATGCCGAAGAAACCGGCGACGATGTTAATCGGCAGCGCGAGGACGGTGATCACCGTCAGGGTATAGAGGGTGCGATTGCTCTGCTCCAGCTGGCGGGCGCCAATCTCCTCCTGCAGCAGACTGATGCGCTCGATCAGGCCCGACAGATCGTTAAGCACCACGCTAAACTCTTCGGTGAACTGACGAAACGCCTGCACCACCGCGCGATCCATCCACGCCGGCGGCCGGTTAAGCAGCCGGAACATCGCCGCCGGCTCCGGCGCCAGCAGCCGCTGGAAGCGTAAAAGCATCCGCCGTAGCCGCGCCAGATCGGCCCGGTTGCGCTGCACGTGATTGCTCAGAAGACGCTCTTCAATAAGGTCAACATGGCGGCTGGCCTGGCGGACGACCTGCTCCAGCACCTCCTCCTGCTCCTCCAGCAGAAAGGCCAGCAGCTCAGTAGACGTGTTCACCCTGAGCGTCTGCAAGCGCGGCAGCATCCATTCGATAAACCGCAACGGTTTGAAGCGCGCCGTCACCACCAGCCTGGGGCTACAGTAGAGCCACAGCGTGGCGGTTTCCGCGCTGGTATCCTGCGGACGAAACAGCACATCGTTAAGCACAGCGAACAGATTTTCCCCCTGTCGCTCAATGCGGGTGGTGTGCGAGCCGCTGCGGATCTCCTCGAAGAAAAAATCGGCCACCGGAAAGTGGCTGGTTAACCATTTCTCGGCGGTGGCGTGATTAAGATTCAGGTGTAACCAGATAAACGCCTTGTCATCGGCGAGCGCCTGATAGCGGGCGCAGACCTCGCCAGAGGCGATCGGCTGCGGGGGGCGCTGTTCATGAAACAAATAGCCATGCACCAGGCCGGAAACTTCACTATCAAAATCGGGCTTTAACATCTTCGCGGTGACGTCTTGACTCATGGCTCCCTCAGGACAGGCACTGGCACCGTTGATGCCCGAATATTGCCATCTTTCGCTATTTTCCGCGGGCTGGCAAGGTTAATAATCTGGTCATAAAACAGTAACCTGGCTGACATATGACGGCCAGTATCACGCTTCATCCCCTCGCCGCGCAGGCGATGCGATGGAGGCGAACGGAAGGTCTTCTTGCCTTTATGCTCAGGCGGTTATTAAAATAAATTTGATTATCCTCAAAACTTTTTTAGGCAGAAAGCGGTATTAATTTGCGCGCTTAATCATTGCTTTCACCCAGGTTTATTGAGGAGGAGACCATGAAAACCTATGACCGTAATCGTAACGCTATTGCTACCGGCAGCATGGTAATGATCGCCGGTAACGGGACGACGGGCGTGATTAAAGCTATCCATGGCGAGGGGAAAACCGCTGAGCAGTTGCGCCGGGCGGACTGCGTTGAAATCGACGGCTGCGAGGGCCGCTTCTGCCCGTTGGATCTGATCCGTCTCGGCTTCCATTAATTCCTGCCGCCAGGTCGTTAGTATCAGGCCACCTGTGGTGGCCTGCTCTTTTCCCGGGAAATAAAGCGTCTAGCGAAAGCTCCACTGAACACTCATCACAAAGATCGCCGGCACAATAATGCCGCCTTCCACACCGAAATAATCGGTGAAATTATATTGCAGGCCATGATAGAGGTAGGGCGAAAAACCGATGCCGGTGATTTTTTTGGCGGTGCGGTAGGTGCCGGAATCCCCACAGTGGCTGAAGGCATCAAAGAAAAATTCCCCGGTATAGGCATACACCCCTTTCAGTACCCAGCCGGTATCGTTTTTCAGCCAGTCGCGGCGCACGCCGAGGGTCAGGCAACGATCGTCAAAGCTGTTTTTCATCGTTCCGACCAGCACGCTGTATTTTGAATCCTGAGAAAACTTGCGCTCCACCGAGAAAAAGTTGTTATTGAAATGTTCGTTATATTGTCCGTGGTTACCCGTCATATGATAGACATAGGAGCCGGTATTCATCGAATAGAGGCTTAATTCCCCGGCCTGCGCCGACGGCATGGCAACCATTAGTAGCCCTGATAACAAAATCCATAATTTATTTACCATTCAGTAACCTATGCCATACCCGTAAAAAGAACCCGGCATGCTAGCACCGCTTAGCTAAACCAAAGGGCAATCAGATAAACCGACGCTCTTCGCGGCGGGAAAATATGACGCTATCTGCACTATAGCAGTCGCCCTCTCGCCTGGTGAGCGCCTGCGGTTATACTTGAGAAACATTCCCCTAATCGTTAAGGACCGCTGTGTTAGCCACTCTCCTCGTTGCGCTGGTCGCTATTATTCATCTCGCCATCCTGGTGCTGGAGATGTTTCTCTGGGAAGGCTCCGCCGGGCGCCGGGCCTTTAACCTCAGCGCCGATTTCGCCCGGCAGACCCGGGTGCTGGCGGCCAACCAGGGCTTGTATAACGGCTTTCTGGCCGCCGGCCTGGCATGGGGGCTGTGGCTGGGGGCGCCGGGGGTGCAGGTGGTTATCTTTTTCCTGGCCTGCGTGCTGGCCGCCGGGATTTTCGGCGCGCTGACCGCCAGCCGCAAAATTCTCTATATTCAGGCGCTGCCCGCGCTGCTGGCGCTGGTTGCCGTGCTGACGCAAGCGTAGGGCCTTGATCCAAAACAGAGAAAGCAGGCGCTAAGGCGGGTACTATTTGCCCCCTTTGGTCGGTCATCGACCGTTAATACCTTCTGAGTTCAGAGGCATTTTTATGACATGGCAATCCTTCAAACAGGCCTGGCTTATCCGGTTCTGGTCTCCTGTCCCGGCGGTCATTGCCGCGGGCATTCTCTCTACCTACTATTTTGGCATCACCGGCACCTTCTGGGCGGTGACCGGCGAATTCACCCGCTGGGGTGGTCAGCTGCTGCAGCTGCTGGGCGTCCACAGCGAACAGTGGGGCTATTACCAGCTGATACATCTCGAAGGGTCGCCGCTGACCCGCATCGATGGCAGGATGATCATCGGCATGTTCGGCGGCTGCCTGGCCGCCGCGCTGTGGGCGAATAACGTCAAACTGCGCTTGCCACGCAGCCGGATCCGCATTGCGCAGGCCGTGGCGGGCGGCATCATCGCCGGGTTCGGCGCACGGCTGGCGATGGGCTGCAACCTGGCGGCCTTCTTCACCGGCATTCCGCAGTTCTCCCTGCACGCCTGGCTGTTTGCCATCGCCACCGCCATCGGCTCCTGGTTTGGCGCCCGCTTCACGCTGCTGCCCCTTTTTCGCATCCCGGTAAAAATGCAAAAAGTGTCCGCCGCCTCGCCCTTAACCCAAAAACCGCAGCAGGCGCGCCGCCGCTTCCGCCTGGGGATGGTGGTCTTTTTCGCCATGATCGGCTGGGGCCTGCTCACCGCCGCAGACCACCCGGCGCTCGGCCTGGCGATGCTGTTCGGTATTGGCTTTGGTCTGCTTATCGAGCGCGCGCAGATCTGCTTTACCTCCGCCTTTCGCGATATGTGGATCACCGGCCGGACGGTGATGGCGAAGGCGATTATCTTCGGCATGGCGGCGAGCGCCATCGGTATCTTCAGCTATGTGCAATTGGGGATGGCGCCGAAAATTATGTGGGCCGGTCCTAATGCGGCGATTGGCGGGCTACTATTTGGCTTTGGCATCGTGCTGGCCGGCGGCTGTGAGACCGGCTGGATGTACCGGGCGGTGGAGGGCCAGGTTCACTACTGGTGGGTTGGGCTGGGCAACGTCATCGGCTCAACGCTGCTCGCCTGGTGCTGGGAAGATATCGCCGCCCCGCTCGCCACCCACTGGCAGAAAGTCAACCTGCTGAACGCCTTCGGTCCCTTTGGCGGACTACTGGCCACCTATCTACTGCTGCTGATCGCCCTGCTGCTGGTGATCGCCTGGGAGAGACATTTTTTCCGCCGCCAGGCGGCGGTCCGGACCGTGAAGGAGAGCGCATGAAAAACATCATCCCTGATTATCGCCTGGATATGGTCGGCGAACCCTGCCCGTATCCGGCGGTCGCTACCCTGGAGGCAATGCCTTCCCTGCAAAAAGGCGAGATCCTAGAAGTGGTCAGCGACTGTCCGCAGTCGATCAATAACATTCCGCTTGATGCAAGGAACCACGGCTACACGGTGCTGGATATTCAACAGGATGGCCCAACCATTCGCTATTTGATTCAGAAGTAGCGCCGTTTTCCCGCCGGCGGCCTTCCCCGCCGGCGCTTGTCTCCTCGTTCCCGCCTCGCCGTTCGCTTACGCATCGCTGACCAGGTAGCCAAACGATTGCAATAGATTGTAACACTTGAAACCGTGTTCCAGTTACGCAATAACCATTAATATAACGCGCCTATATTATTAAAATGCGAATAAGTTATTTAGTGAATGGTTTCTGCCGCTATCGGCCAAAGCCGCACACAGCGACACGATAAGGATCGAAATGGAACTGCTGGTCAGGCTGGGTCATTTTTTTGAGCAAGCGCGTTCTGACGCCGACTATGCCACCTTCGCCAATGAACTGCGTCGGCATCAGGTCTCCTACTACATCTATTTTGTTTCCACCGGCAATATGAATTTCGTAATGGCAAACGACGAGGTGGTCTCGGTAAAAAGCGCCCGCGGGCTGCTGCGCGTTCGCGCTGAGGCCAGCCATTGTCTGACCAGGGCCGCCGTTATCCGCCACTTTGCCCGGGCCATTAACTTTGAACAGTACTGCCGGGATCTCGCCAGCGCCGGGGTGTTTAAGTGGATCGTCGATCTGGAAGAGGAGACCCGGCACTACTGGTCGAAGGATAATACGCTGTTATATAAAGAGTGCCTGATGCCCCCCTGAACAGGTCTCAGGGGGAGGCGGCGAGGGTCAGCCTTTAATCGCGGGTCTGCACCCAAAAGGCGTGGATCAGGCCAGGAATATAGCCCAGCAGGGTCAAAATGATATTGAGAATAAACGCCCAGCCGAAGCCTTTTCCCAGCAGCACACCCAGCGGCGGCAGAATGATAGTGAAAACGATTCTCCAGAATCCCATAACCTCTCCCTTCGTCTAACGTCAATTTTTTACTAAGCTATTCAATAGTTAAGCATAGACGCTTTTCGTCGTTTCGCCAGCAGGCAGCCCCCTCATCTCTGGTAACAAAAATCATTCCCTGCCGTCACGGGCAAAAAAGACCGGGAAAACATTCACTTTTCCCCTCTCCGGCCCGCAGGCCCTGGCAAAGCGCACAGATTGTCAGTTGACCAATCAGGGGGACAGGGCTAAGCCTGGAGGAGTTTCATCACATCGAGTCGTTTTACCAACCGGAGAATATCCATGAGTAAACTTGGGATTAATGGATTTGGTCGTATCGGACGTCTGGTGTTACGTCGTTTATTAGAAGTCGACAGCAGCCTGGAAGTGGTAGCTATCAACGACCTCACTTCGCCAAAGGTGCTGGCCTACCTGTTGAAGCATGATTCAAACTACGGCCCCTTCCCGTGGAGCGTCGACTTTACCGAAGATGCGCTGATCGTCAACGGCAAAACCATTACGGTGTATGCCGAAAAAGAGGCGCAGCATATTCCATGGCAGGCGGCAGGCGCCGAGGTGATTGTGGAGTGTACCGGGTTCTACACCTCGGCCGAGAAATCGCAAGCCCATCTCCAGGCCGGCGCGCGCAAAGTGCTGATTTCCGCCCCCGCCGGCGAGATGAAAACCATCGTCTACAACGTCAACGATGACACCCTGACCCCGGATGACACCATCATCTCCGTGGCCTCCTGCACCACCAATTGCCTGGCGCCGATGGCCAAAGTTCTGCAGGATGCCTTCGGCATCACCGTAGGCACCATGACCACCATCCACGCCTATACCGGCACCCAGTCGCTGGTGGACGGGCCGCGCGGAAAAGATCTGCGCGCCTCCAGGGCGGCGGCGGAAAACGTTATCCCGCACACTACCGGCGCGGCAAAAGCCATTGGCCTGGTGATCCCTGCCCTGAGCGGTAAGCTGAAAGGCCATGCCCAGCGCGTACCGACCAAAACCGGCTCAGTGACGGAGCTGGTATCGGTGCTGGAGAAAAAGGTGACTGCGGATGAGGTCAATCAGGCGATGAGGCAGGCGGCTGAGGGCAATGAATCCTTTGGTTACACCGAAGAGGAGATCGTCTCTTCCGATATCATCGGCAGCCATTTCGGTTCGATCTACGATGCTACCCAGCTGGAGATTGTGGAGGCCGGCGGCGTACAGCTGGTGAAAACCGTCGCCTGGTACGATAACGAATACGGCTTTGTCACCCAACTGATCCGCGTGCTGGAGAAATTTGCCCGCTAAGTGAACGGCGGACAGCCTGCGCTGTCCGCCGGTTCTGTGTGGAGTGCCTCAGGCCTGCAGATAGACCACCTGGGTCTGCAGGTACTCATTCAGGCCGTGGCGGCCATCTGCCCCGCCGATCCCCGACTTACGCCAGCCGGCGTGGAACCCCTGCATCGCCTCAAAGTTCTCACGGTTGATATAGGTTTCGCCAAACTTCAGTCCCTTAATCGCTTTCATCGCCACGTTCAGATCGCGGGTATAGATTGAGGAGGTCAGGCCATAATCGCTGTCATTGGCCATCGCCAGCGCCTCATCGAGGGTCGAAAAGGCCACCACCGGCAGCACCGGACCGAAGGTTTCCTCATGGATAATGTCCATCTCCTGACGTACATCCAGCAGCAGGGTCGGCGGATAAAAATAGCCTTTGCCCTCCAGCGGCTGACCGCCCAGCGCCACCCGCGCCCCCTGCGCCACCGCCTTCGCCACTTTGCCCGCCACCTGGTCCCGCGCCGCCGCGTTGATCAGCGGCCCCATCGCGATGTCATCTCGCGTCGCCGGGTCGCCAAACTGGACGGCCTTCATCGCCTCACCGAGGCGGTTGACGAAGCGGTCGTATATTCCCTGCTGAACATAGACCCGCTCGACGCAGTTACACACCTGCCCGGTGTTAATCACCCGCGAGTCCACTACCGCTTTCACCGCCAGCTCCAGATCCGCATCGTCCATTACAATGGCAGGCGCTTTGCCGCCGAGCTCGAGGCACACTTTGGTGATATTTTTCGCCGCAGCGGCCATAATTTTTTCTCCCGCCGCCACGCTGCCGGTCATGCTGACCATCGCCACCTTCGGATTGCCGGCCAGCTCCTGGCCAACGGTTTCTCCGCGGCCAAGCACAAGGTTAAAGACCCCTTTCGGCAACCCAACCTGATGGACAATCTCGGCAAAGGCGATGGCATTATTGGGCGTAAATTCGCTGGGCTTAATGACGATGGTATTTCCAGTGATCAGGGCCGGCGCCAGCTTGCGGGCGATAAGAAAGAACGGGAAGTTCCACGGCAGGATCCCGGTGGTCACCCCCAGCGCGCGTTTAAAGACAAGGATATTCTCCCCCAGGCGATCGCTCTGCACGATCTCACCTTCGTAACGGCGCGCCCATTCTGCCATATAGTCGAGATAGTCCGCGGTGAACGCAACCTCCACCGCCGCCAGCTGCTGGATCTTGCCGCCTTCAGCGACAATCAGCCCGGCGATCTCGTCGGCACGCTGGCGGATACCGGCGGCAATTTTGCGCAGCCAGCCCGCACGCTCAATGGCCGGCAGCGCTTCCCAGCCGGGCTGGGCGCGCTCGGCGGCGTCAATCGCCAGCCGTGCCTCTTCGGCAGTCCCGTCCGGGATCCGCGACAGCAGCGCTTCGGTCGCCGGGTTAAGCACGTCGATCCAGCCGTCGCCGCGACCGGAAACGAACTGGCCATCAATATACATCGGGTGTTGAACGGGTGCTGTCATGGCTGCTCCTGTGGTGCATTTGTATTTAACAGGTGATTTTTTTGTTAAATATCGGGCGGATAAGCCGCTGTTCGGCAGCACATTGACGCAGTTCTGTGAGCTGATTCATAAAAACGGGCCAAAAATGCCCGCTTGAGGTTACATTTTAATAACACAAATTGCCCGTTTGCGACGAATCTGCCGTAAACGGGCATTTTTCAGCCGAGGGTGCGGGCCTGCAGCGCCCCGGCAAGCTGGGCGTCCTCCCGCAGCTGTCGCCAGGCGTCGAGGATCTCCGGCGGGAAGGTGACATGGCTGATGAAGTCTTTTCCCCGCGGACCGTACCCTTCAGGGGTATCCTGCAGGCGCGGCAGCTCGCCCAGCAGCAGCCCCAGGTAGCGGGTGACCGGCCAGAGCCCCGCTCCGCCGCCCGCGAACCCCAGTTGGCCATCGGTCTGCTCCAGCACCGGCGAGCAGCCGGGAAAGCTCAACCACTGCGGCGGCGTCGTCGCCCCCTGCCAGACGCGGGCGAAGGTAGCCATGGTTCGCCGCTGCATAGTCGGGTCCTGAATGACGATCCCGCGACGATGGGCGAGCCCCCGGCTCTCCAGCGTGGTCCGGGTAAAACGGGCGTTCTCACCGCAGTTGGTTGACTGGTCCTCCACCACCAGCCGCGAATGGGGGATGTGCCAGTAGTCATGAGCAATGTCGGCCAGAACATGCGCTTCCGGGCGGCCATCCACCGGCAACCTACGGTAACGGGGATCCTGGCGCACCGCCTCGTAGAGATAGCCCGTAGAATGTCCCACGCCGCCGCTGATCAGCAGCGGGACCGCCTGCGCCGCCGCCAGACGGCAGGCGGCGTCGATGGTTGGGATCACGGCGTTGCCGGCCAGCACTACCACGTCCACCTGCGGCAGCGCGGGCAGCGTCGCCAGATCGTCCTGCGCCAGCCAGGCGCCGACCTGGTTAGCCGCCGCCAGCGTCGCTGCCGACAGCGGAGGAAATTGT
>SKER01000261.1_pt1 | contig 69542 bp, 68 predicted proteins | sample 4826961 | NCBI WGS metagenome assembly SKER01 (sample SAMN11008804, study PRJNA524170) | human gut metagenome | biome: Human fecal sample; material: Feces; isolation source: fecal sample from pouch patient p47 | host: Homo sapiens | place: Israel: Tel-Aviv | collected 2016-11-16 | reverse complement strand
CTCTCAATTTGAAAATTGAGCCTTTTTAATCTGCTCCAGATTATTTGCTTGCGAATTGACTTCGCTTATTTGTTTGGATCAAACATTGTTTGACCCGCACACTGCGAAACTTTGTTCAGTTTTCAAAGTACCAACTTGCGTCAAGTGACGCAACGTTTTATATCTTACTCGCTTGTTTGATTCTTGTCAACAAGTTTTTTGATATTTATTTTTGTCTTGCTTCAAGCACTTGGCTCATTTCAAGACAAATAATACTTTACCTTCTTTTTGTCCTTTCGTCAAATTGGTCATTTTATTCGGTTTATTATGTGAACACACGGCTTAGTTGTCATTTTTATTTTTTCTTTCTTTTGCCTTTTGTTTAATTTTATCTGGCTTAATCTGGGAGAAGCAGTCTTTTAGTTCGCTTTTAGGTCATTTTTACCGGAAGACTTTTTCAAAAAAATGTTATTTCCCAGTAAAAAAGAAAAGCCGCGGATCAAATCCACGGTTTCTTACTTCTTGCTCTTATTTCAATCTGCTTTCTTCTTAAAGCCATTTTCCAGGTAGCTCAAGCGGCGGTCCAGGACTTGGGCCAGCTTGGCCGTATCGACGGGCCGGCCGGCTTCATAGTCTTCTGCTCCTTCACTAAGGCAGCTGATGAAGGCCAAGAGCAGGCTGTGCAGGAGAAATTTCAAGTCAGTCCGGTCCTGCAAAGCAACCTTAGCTGTCAAACCGGCAATTTCCTGAGCCGACAGGCAGGCCAGCGGGTCTTCTGCCTGCTTGGGCCGGGGCACTTGTTGGGAGTGCAGCATGTCAATCTTCCGGTAGAAGAAGGCCGCGTTTTCCCCATAGAAGATTTCATCCAGCCACTGGGGCAGGACCTTCCTGGCCAGGGCAAAAGGATCATAGCCGTAAGCAGCTAATTCTTTCCGGGCGCCTTCGATCATCCGCTGGCTGATCTGGTCACCCAGGTAAAAGTAGACGTCTTCCTTATCCGCAAAATACTGGTAAAAGCTCCCCCGGGGGATCCCCGCCGCCTTGATCAAGCGGTTGATGGAAGCTTCATCGAAGCTGTGGGTAAAAAATTCCTCCCGGGCCGCTGCCATAATCCGATCCTGCTTTTCCTTAGGCAGGTTGAAAAAAGTCTGGCTGGGCATTTTTTACTCCTTCCGCAAAGCTTCAACTGGATCCAGCTTGGAAGCGTGGTTGGCTGGCAGGATCCCGGCGATCATGCTGATGACAATGCTGATGAGCAAGCCAGTCAAGGCGTATTGCGGGGTCAAGCTGACCACGGCCGCCTTAAAGGCTGACTGGGTGAAGCTGTTAATCCCCTGGGCCAAAAGCCATGTCAAAGCAATGCCGACAATCCCGGAAGCCAGGCCCAGCAAAAAGGCTTCGCTGGAGAAGATCCGCCGGATGTCCTTGCGCCGGGCACCCAGGGCCTTCATGACCCCGATTTCCTGGGTTCTTTCGACTACCGAGATATTCAAGACAACCAGGATCATGATAGCTGAAACCAAAAGGGAAACTGCCGCGATAGCCGTCAGAACGTAAGTCAAAACGCTCAAGATGCTGTCAAACATTTCCGTCATCTGCTCCTGCATTGAGCCGGCAAAGCCCTTGTCCTTGGCTGCCTGCTTGATAGAAGAAGTGTACTGCTTGTCCGTTGCCGTCAAGTAGACCACGTTTGCCTTCAAGCTCAAGCCGTTGTCTTTGAAGATTTTTGCCAAGTCGCTGTAGGGCAAAAGCAGGGTGCTGACCTGGCCGGAACCGGAAGCTTCATAGATCCCGACTACCTTGACCGTTTTGGTGATAGTCTTGGTCCCGATCTGCAAACTTGCCTTGACCTTCTTGCCTAAGATCTTCTTGCCCAAGTTGTCGGCGCTGCCGCTGTCGATCATGACCTCGTCCTTGCCAGCCTTAGGCAAGCGGCCCTTCTTGACCTCTGACTTGGCGATCCCATCATTGACCGTCTTAAGGTAGATCATGCTGGCCGTCTTCTTGCCGTATTTCAGCTGGTTGGTCCCCAGGGAAATCGCGCTGTAGCCCTTCTGCAGCTTTTTGACATGGGCGATCTTCTCCAGCTTCTTTAAGTCCTGCTTGCTAAAAGCCGAAGCGCTACTGGTCCCGGACAAAGAGGCCATATTGTTTTGCTGCTGCTTGGCCAGGGCTGCCTTGTCCCCGGTTTGCTGGGCCTGCATCCCCTGCTGGCGCATCTTCTGGCTGGAAGTCTTCTGGATTTCCGCGACCAGGGGGTTGGAGTAGGTGCTCATCTGCCCGCTGACATAAGAGGTAACCCCCTTGCCCAGGCTGAGCATGAGGATTACGGACATGATCCCGATCCCCATCCCGGTTGAAACCAGGGCGTTGCGGCCAAACTTGGCCTTCATGTTCTTAAAAGCCAAAGAGATCGCCTTAAAGAGGCTCATCTGCTGGATCTTAACTTCAGTTCTCTGCTCCAGGTGGTGGTCCAGGGGCTTTTGTTCCTGGTCGCTGACGATCTGCCCCTGGTCGATCCGCAGAACCCGGCTGCAGTGGCTGGCCACCTTGTCTGAGTGGGTAACCATCAGAACCAGCTTGCCTGAAGCCGCGATGTCTCTGATCATGTTCAAAATCACGTCAGTCGTGTCCGCGTCCAGGGCCCCGGTTGGTTCATCGGCGATGATCACGTCCGGGTCATTGGCCAAAGCCCGGGCAATGGCCACCCGCTGCTTCTGCCCGCCGGACAACTGATCGGGCTTCTTGTGCATGTGGTCCTTCAGGCCCACCTGGGTCAAGAGCTCTTCCGCCCGGCCGCGCCGCGTTTTTTCATCCGCGTTGGACAGGGTCATGGCGATTGACACGTTGTCGATCAAGTCCAGGTGGGGGATCAAGTTGAAGTTTTGAAAAATAAAACCGATTGATTTCTTATGGTAGTTAACCATTTCCTTTTGGGAAAAATCACGCAGGTTCTTCCCTTCGTATAAAATGGCCCCTTCAAAGTCAGAGTCCAGGCCCCCGATCGTGTTCATCAAGGTCGACTTGCCTGACCCAGATTCCCCGACGATGGCGACCATTTCCCCGGCGGCAAATTTCGCATTGACCCCGCGCAAGGCCTCGTACTGGCCCCCGCCCGGCATCTTGTAGTACTTTTTGACGTCTTTCAATTCAAGAACTGTCATCTATCCGTCTCCTTATGCAAAAATATGACAACTTGTCATATGACATGTTGTCATATTAATCCCTCTCCCAGCTTCTGTCAAGCAAAACAAAAAACATGACCCCGGAAAATTCCGAAGTCATGTTTTTTTCACGTTCTTAGCAGCTGGCGCCGTTTTGAATCTGTTCAGCGGTAAGTTTGCTTGGCTCGTAAACGTTGACGCCGACCGCGCTGTCAATCAAGCCGCTGCCGTCGCTCAAGGACAGCATCCCGTACTGTTCGCCAACGCTCAAGCTGTCATCCAAGAAGCCCATTTCCGCCTGGCCCGTGTACAAGTCTAGACCTAAATCGTTGTCGATCTTGATTTGGTAGTCCGCGTCTGCCTGGTCCAGGGCGACGAACTGGAAGTTAGCCCCGATCGTGCAACTTCCGCCTTGCAGTGAGTACTTGTTAGACCCGTCATTTAAAGCCAGGATCAAGACTGGCTTGTTTCCCAGCTTCTTTTGCAAAAATTCTCCAGCTTCCGGACTAAAAGTCATTTTAACCATATTGTTACCTCCCATCGGAATTAATTATTTTTTGATAGTTTGAGTGTAGCACGTTTTTTCTCAGCAAAAATTGATCCAGGTCAATTTTCTTCCCTCTAAGGGCGGAAAAATGCTTAAGAATGTTATAATTTCCCTAAAAAGAGTGAGGAGGTGGACCACATGACTAAAGTCAAATTCAACCTGGACGACGAACTGGCCATCCTGCTTCAAGCCTACCAAGACCAAAGCGGGACAGACAGGGACGCCATCATCAACCAGGCCGTCAAACATCTGCTGGTCAAAAAACTGGGCAAAAAGCGGATCGCCCAGCTGCTCAAGGACAGCGAAGACGGCAGCGACTACCAGCTGGAACAGTTCTTCAGCAGCTACGACTGGCTTGAATAGGCAAACAAAAAAGCCCAATTCCACCAACATTGGAATTAGGCCCACACAGTGCGTGCCAAAGCAAACCACATATTAAGGGCTGTTTTCGCTACCGGAGAAAACAGCCTAAGCATTTGACACAAGATAGATTATATACTCAAACTGGCTTTCGGACAATCTTTTCGCCCCGAAAGCTTATTTTTTTAATTTTGCCAGGACGTCTTTATTCGTCAAAGCCACCGTCGGCAGCTTTTTCTTTTCCCGCCAAGTCTTGGTCAGGTAGTAGTCGTTAATCGCGTATTCCGGTTCCGCGTACTTCTGCTCCATAAAAGGCTTGACTGCCTGGTCAACGGCCAGCCAGCCGTTCCAGCCCAGGTGGATGGTGTCTTCCATGAAGTACTTCTTCTTGCCGTCCTTGGACAGGTCATAGATGTTGTCAAAGCCCTGGCTGATCAGCTGGTGCTTGATCTTAGTCGTAGCCGTGTCATACATCTTCTGTGACAAGCCAGTGTACTTCTGCCACTTGGCGTTAACTGGCGGAATAATGAAGAGAACCTGGGTCTTGTCCTTGGCGAACTGGTTCAAGAGCAGCTCGAAGTCCGAGTATTCCGGGGATTCAACATAGTTGAACTTCTTCTGGCTCCCCTTCAGTTTCTTGAGCAGCTTGGCATTCAAGCGCTTTTTGTAAAAACTAGTCCGGATCCCAAAGCGGTTGCCCTTGGTATCCTTCTTGGCTTCCTTCTCTGAGGCCTTCTTCAAGCCCTCGTAAGAGTAGGTATCCGGCAGCTTGGCCCCCTGCTGCTCAATCTTTGGCAAGCGGTCGCGCAGCTGCAGGGAAGTAAAGAACTTGTCTTCCGTGGAGTAGATCTGCCGCCGCCAGCGGAGGTAGTAGCGCTCCATCTTGGAGATCCCCACCCCGGCCGCGATTTCCAGCAGGGCATGGTGGATCACGTGCTCACTCTTCACGCTTGGCATTTGTAAAAGGCGGCGGGCCGCGTAGCGGTCAGCTTCCGTGTCTTTAGCGTTCAAAATAAAGTCGCTGGCATGCAGAGGCGAGTAGTAGAGGGTAAAGGCATCCGGGTTCTGCCCCTGGGGCGTGAACCATTGCGGTGAAATAATCACCACGGCCTTCTTGCTTGGCGCTTCCTGCATCCCCAGGTATTGAGCCAGGGACTGGCTGCCCGGTCCCCCAAGCAGGAAAGGCGTGTAGGAACGATGGTACTTGGTAGCCAGGACAGTCGGGTGCATGTTGTCAAAACGCGACAGTTCACTTGACCCGTAGAAAGGCACATAGCCCTGCTTATAGGCCTTCTGCCGCATGGCCTTGCCCTTGAAGACAGTCGTGGTCTGCGAAGCGGCGGCCTGGAAAAGGCTGCCCTTTGAGAAGGTCCGCTCCCAAGGCAGGGATAAGATCCCCATCAGCAAGAGCACCGCGCAGATGACTGGCCCAAAGATCAGCCAAAGTTTTGTCTTATTCTTCATCTTGCAGTTTCTTCACCTGTTCAACCAGCTTGTTCGGGGTGTTCCAGTCGTCGCGGTTGAATTCAGAAACCGGAACGGTGATGTCGAAGGTTTCCTGCAGGGTCAAGAGCATCTGCACAGTGGCCATGGAGTCCATGATCCCGCTCTCGTAGAGTTCTTGGTCCATGTTGTCTGAGAAGTCTTCACCAGTTGCTTCAGCTAAAATGTCAACGATTTGCTTTTGAATATCCATAATTTTCCTCTTTCTTGTTAAATCTATTTCTTTAGATCTTTTTCTTTTTTCTGTTGATTTTTTAAAAAAATTACTTGCCCAGCGGCACGTTGAACCACAGGTTGTTCAGGAATCCTGAGAAGATCAAGAAGCTGAGGCAGACCACGTTGAAGGTCACGAAAATTGCCACCGCTTCAGTGAACTTGTTGTGCTTGACCAGCTTGTGCTTCTTCTTGAAGCGGAGCCAGATGTCGTTGACGATGATGGCCAGGGCGTGGTAAAGACCGTAGACGATGTAGTACCAGGTCAAACCGTGCCAGACCGCCATTACCATGAAGTTGACCAGGTAGGCCGCTTGCGCCAGGCGGTTCCGGTTCTTGATCAAGCGCTTCTTCATCGCGAAGAAGGTGAAGCGCATGAAGATGAAGTCTCTGAACCAGAAGGACAGAGTCATGTGCCAGCGGTTCCAGAATTCCTTGATGTTGTGGGCCGCGAAAGGCTTGTTGAAGTTCATCGGCGTGTGGATGCCCATAAAGTAGGAAATCGACACGGCGAAGAGGGAGTAGCCCGCGAAGTCAAAGAACAGGTACATTGAGTAGCAGTACATGACCCCTAAAAGCCACCAGGACAGGTGCAAAGGATACATCCGCCCGGCCAGGATGGCCTGCTGCTCAAGGTATGGCAGGCAGTAGGTCCCGAAGAACCAGCCCAGGAGGAACTTGTACAAGAAGCCCTGGAAGAGGTATCTGACCGCGTAAGAGAGGTCCTTAATGTAGTCTTCCCGGCTCGGTGCCTTGTCATAGTCCTTGACGAAGCGGCGGTAGCGGTCGATCGGGCCGCTGGAGATGGTCGGGAAAAACAAGAGGAAGCGGGCGTACATAACCGGATCCACCTGCTTGATCGTCCCGTCGCGCAGCTCAATGACCACCTGGACCGTCTTGAAGGTCAGGTAGGAAATCCCTAAGAAGCCGAAGTCGATCCCCTGCTTGTGGGGCACGATCGGCCAGATTTTTACCCCGACCAAAGGCAGGATAGCCAGGATCACGGCCAAGCAGAAGACCCAGGTCTTATTGGCCTTCCCCGTCTTCTTCCGGTAGTGCTGGTAGGCAAAAGTCACCAGGAACTGGTAGACGATATAGCAGATCAAGGTTACCCCCTGCTGCCACTTGTCCGCGTCGAAGATGAGGAAGATGAAAGCAAGGGAGACCAGGGCTTCGTACCACTTGTAGCGCTTGCCGAAGTAAAGGCCGATGATCAAAGGCAAAAGTGCGATCAATAGGTAGACAAAGTACTGCGGGTTTTCATATGGTTGCAGATTTATCACGCCTGGTTAACCTCCTTGATGACCGCCTTGATGTCGACCTTCCCGTTCTGGGAGATCGGCAGGGCGTCTTTGTAAAGGTAGCGCTGCGGGATCATGTACGGCATCACGTCCTTGGCCAGGCCGTCTCTGATCTGCTTGGTAATGGTCCCTTCAGCGAACTTGCGGCGGACCCCGTCGTTTAACTCAACCACGGCTACCAATTGCTTGATCGTGTGGTCAGGCTTGTAGATCGGGGCAGCAACCGCGTGGCGGACCAGCGGATTCTGGTTCATGTAGAAGTTGATTTCTTCCAGCTCGATCCGGTAGCCGTTGAACTTGATCTGGAAACCGATCCGGCCCTTGTAGAAGAGCAGGTCCCCGTCAAAGTAGCCCACGTCCCCGGTCCGGTAGTGCTGAACGCCGTCTTCCTGGTAAAAGGCTTCTTCGGTCTTTTCCGGGTTATTGATGTAGGCCTTGGAAACTGACGGGCCGGCGATGATCATTTCCCCGCTCTTGCCGTCATCGCCCTGGCTGAGGTCAATGGTGATTTCCGTATCTTCCTTGACATAGCCGATTGGCAGGCGGTCATATTTTTCCAGAATTTCCGGGGTGATTTCCACTTGCGTGACTGCCACGGTCGCTTCCGTTGGCCCGTAGGTATTAAAAATCCGGCTGTCCGGGAAGCGTTTCTTGAGCATTTCAACTTCCTTGCGGGGCAGTTCTTCCCCGCAGAAGAGGAAGTGGCTGAGGCCGGCGTGGTGTTCTGCGTCAAAAGTCCGGTCCAGGAAGCACATTTGGGCAAAGGACGGAGTTGACACCCAGACATTTACGTCGGTTTCCGGCAAGGCCTTGAAGAGCTGGGCAAAGTTTTCCGTCACTTCGTGAGGCAAAACAACCAGTTCCCCGCCGCTCAACAGGGCCGGGTAGATGCTCATGACTGACAGGTCAAATGAGTAAGGGGCCTGGGCCAAAAAGCGCGGATGGTCCGGCAGGTCAAAGTCCTTCAGTTCCCAGTCAACGAAGCTAACCAGGTTGTCGTGGCTGATCTGGACCCCCTTAGGCTTACCGGTCGTCCCGGAAGTACAAATGATGTAGAAGTTTTCATCGCCCTTGACGTAGTCTGCCTCATCCGCTGTCCCCTCTTCCGGAACGTCGTCCGGCTTAAGCAGGGTCAAGTCGCCCAGGTCGACTTCCGGCAAGTCGCTGATGGCGATCAAGACCGGGGAGGCAGAGACTTCTCTGACCAGGTCGATTCTTTCAGCGTTAGAATAGTCGGCGATTGGCACGTAGCAGTGCCCGCTCTTTACACAACCTAAGAAGCAAGCCAGCATGTCAAAAGTCTGCCCGCCCCAAATCATAACGGGTACCTTGGCCGGTGCTTTTTCCTTTAACAAGGCTGCCCAGCTGTTAGCCCGCTTGATCAAGTCAGCGTAGGTGTTCTTTTGACCCAGGTAGTCGTAAACTACCCGGTCTGGTTCTCTTTGCGCGATCTCATCGATCGTCTTGACAATATTTCTCATTTCCACTCAACTCTCCTAAAATTCATTGTAAATAAAGCCAGTTGAACCCAAGCCACAATATTCATACAAATAAATCAAGCCTAATAAAATGAGGCTGTAAAGCAGGGTTCGCAGGATAAAAGACCGGATGACCTTCCCCCGGCTGACTGGTGTCTTGTTTTCCATTAAGCTCATCTCCTCTTCTTTTCACCAGAGTCTGCTATCCCAACAGAATGAAACAACACAACTTACTTTTTTATTACAGTCAACTGTAACACATTATTCATATTTCGTTCACAGTCTTCTGACATTTTACCATTTCTTAACGTATTAAAAAACACAAAAAACTAGTCCTTCACCTTATATTTTTGCAAAAAACTACTTCAATCCGGCCTTACGCTCCTGGCTGTAGCAGAACAAAAGCGGAATTGAAGGCAGTAAGCCGACGAAGAACATCGCGATCAAGCTCATCCGCAAAACGTAGCTTGGATACTGCCACTTGTCCAGCTTGGCGGTCGCCAGCACGTAGGCTGCGTACAAAACGACCAGGGCCAGGCCCCACAAGAAGCTGGCGTAATGAGTGACCTGGTAGAGGTAGAGCAAGCCGCTGGCCGGGATCAGGCAGGACCAGCCGGAAATCTGCACGTCGATGATGATTTTCTTAGCAAGTTGGCTATCCATTTTTTATTGTCTCCTTTATTTGATATTCGCTATTTATCAGTTATTGTCCAGCAGGGCGTTGATATTGACCGACAGAGTCCGGTCCATGACCGTGATATCCTGGCGGGCATACTGGCTGGAGGCCGATTCAAAGAGGCAGAGCAGCTGGCCCTTATAGACTGTGATCTGCTCTAAGTAAGGCGGCATCCTGACCACCTGCTCGGCATTTGACTCGTCGAGGTTGTTCACGGCCGTGATCGGGAAGATGTAGAGCTTGGAATCCTGGCTGCCATATGACTGGCTGAGGAAAATTTTGTCCCCGTAGATGGCCAGGCCCTGGATCTGCTTGTTCATACTGGTCGTCCCGTCCGGGTCAGACCAGGAAACGGACTCGTTGATACTGGAAATCTCACTGGTGGTGATGGTGTTTTTGTACTGGCCCGACCGGGCCAGCTTGTAGCTGGCGACCTTGCCATGGCCATTTTCATTGAAGTAGCCGACAAAGAGCTGGTCATCGTAATAAGTCAGAGCTGAGGCCTTAGCGATCGAGTTGATCGGAATCTCATGATCATAAACCAGCTGGTCGCTGGTCTTGGCGCTGGCCACGTATTCGATCAATTTGGCCAAGGAGAAGGACATCAAGGCTGACTGCCCGTCCTTTGACCCGGTCAGCCAGATCTGCATTCCCTTAGGGTCATAAGCAATCCCGCCCAGGTGCTGCCGGCCTGGCAAGCGGACCGTTTTCAAAAATTTCCCCGTCTTTTTGTCTAAAACATAAATGACCGAGGCATGCCGGTGCTGGCCGTCGTAGGCCGTGATCAAAAGATAATTGTAGACCACGGCGATCCCCTGGGGGGTCATGGCGCTGGCTGAAGTAATCTTTTTCGCCTGGTAGTCATAGCTCCGCGTCGAAATGAGGCCCGGGATGACCACGTCCTGGCCCACCGTCGTCCTTTTCGGGGTCTGGTAGGCGGCCTGGTAGACGAAACTGTAATTGTCCCGGATCGCCTTCCGGTAGGCTGTCAGCTTGTGCCAGGCCGGGCTGGTGCTGGTTCCGTCCTTGGCCTTGGTCAGCTTGGGCCGGGCCGCCAGCATGGCCTGCTTCATCTGCCACTGGCTGTAAGCCGGATAGGCCCAGTAATAGCTCCAGGCTGCCAGGCCCGCCAGCAGGATTAGGTTAAAAATCAGCAGGCGCAGCTTCCGGTGAAAATGGTGCTTCTTCCGGCTGACTAGTTTCTTTCCGCTTTTTCTGTCTTTTTTGCCCATTGGCCCTCCTTCCGGCCTTTTTTCTGCAATTTTTCCCCTAAAAAAGAAAATTCCCCTCTATCTTAACAAGCCCGGCCAGGGGCGAAGCAATTTTTTTGGCTTTTTTTGAATTTTTCGCTAAATGTCATACTTTGTTCACATTTCCAGTATAATATAATGACCGTAGCAAGCGAGAGCTTGTTACTACACTCAACTTTTTGTTTTTCATTCATACTCCTCCAAAGTAAATGAAAAATATCGACTGACTCCATAGTCGATTCATATCTATCCCTTTCGGCTCACGTGCGTTGCGTGAGCTTTTTTGTTGCTTGAAGAGGTCTTTATAGATCCGTAAGCAATTCTTTACTCTTTGTTAAGGAATTCCAAACCCTTTATTGAGAATTACCCTGTATAATAAACAATGTAACGAGCTGGTAGAACTCGTTACAAGTACTCCCACTTTTTTATTTCATTCATTCTTACTCCTCCAAAGTAGATGAAAACCAATTAGGCCTGCGCGAGCAGGCCTTTTTCTTTTTTTCTTTTTCCCAAATAGTTTTATACTTAAATTATGTCAAAACAAAAATTAGCATAGAAAAAATATAAGGAATTAGGTTGATGATTTCAGCAGCTATTCAACGCGTTCTCGCGGAAAAGTCCGGCTCCTTTTTGATTCCGGCCAGCAAGATTGCCATCGTTGAAGAAGACAATCCCCTTTACCATGCCTTCTTGATCTTAACCAAGGTCAAGTACGCCAAGATTCCCGTCTTGAACAAGAAGGGCCAGATCACCGGCCTCTTAAGCCTGGCCATGATCACCGACAAGATGCTGGACCTGGATGGCATTTCCGTTAAGCCTTTGAACAAGTACAAGGTCAAGGATGTCATGGAGACTGACTTCGTTTCCATCAACTTTACGGAAAAAGACATCGAGACCCAGCTCCACCTGCTCGTTGACAACAACTTCCTCCCCGTTGTCGACGACCAGGGGGTCTTTCAAGGGATGATCACCAGGCGAGAATGGTTCAAGGCCTTCAACTACCTGGCCCACAATTTTGACGACCACTATGTCACGGTTGACAAGAAGTAGGTCCTTAAATTAGAAGCGGAGAATTAACAATTACAATCATAAGCATTTTCAGTGTAAGAAATCCAATTTGTGCTAAAATATATCTAATAATCTATATTGTCTTTTAAGATAAAAAGTGTGTGTCCACACTCCTTGTTTTTACTATTGGGAGGAATAATTCATGAAACGCCAATGGAAATTCATTGTCGTCCTGGTTCTCGGGGCAATTGGACTGATCACTGACAATGTCCTGCACATTCCGGGAATCGCGGAGGTCCTGTTCGACATTGCTGGTGTCTACGTCAGCATCTCCTTAGCCAGGGAAATGTTTGGGGACTTGAAAGAAGGGCACTGGGGCATCGACGTCCTGGCCCTGATCGCGATCATCTCCATGATGATTACCCGGGACTACTGGGCTGAATGGATGATCCTGGTCATGTCTACTGGTGGCGAAAGCCTGGAAGACTACGCGACCGGCCAGGCCAACCGGGAACTGCGGGCCCTTTTGGACAAGAACCCGCAGGTAGCCAGCAAGCTGGTTGACGGCAAGGTAGTTGAAGTCAAGGTTGACGACCTGCAGATCGGCGACCAGGTCTTAATCAAGCCAGGTCAGCAGGTGCCAGTAGACGGGACCATCATTGAAGGCAGCTCTACCTTTGACCAGTCATCTCTGACCGGGGAATCAGTTCCGGTGGACAAGACGGTCGGCGACGACTTGATGTCCGGTTCCCTTAACGGGGAAACCGCCGTAACCATGGAAGTCAAGAAGCTGGCCAAGGACTCTGAATACCAGACCATCGTTGAACTGGTTAAGTCTTCTGCTGCCCAGCCGGCCAAGTTCGTCAAGATGGCGGACCGCTACGCCGTGCCATTTACCATTATTTCATTAATTATCGGGATCGCTGCCTGGGTGACGACCGGGAACTTCACCCGCTTCGCGGAAGTCATGGTCGTTGCCTCCCCATGTCCGCTCTTGATCGCCGCTCCAGTTGCCCTGGTAGCGGGGATGAGCTCCATGTCCAAGCACCACATCATCGTCAAGTCCGGTCCAACCTTGGAACAATTAGCCAAGGCCAAGACTTTTGCCTTCGACAAGACTGGGACTTTGACCCAGAACCAATTGGTCATCCAAGACGTTCTGCCGGAAAACGGCTTTGACAAAGAAACCATCCAAAGCTACGCGGCCAGCCTTGAGCAGCAATCCGACCACATCATCGCCAAGTCCCTAGTTCAAGGGACTGACAAGAACTTGATCCAAGCCGTAAGCAACTTGCAGGAATCAACTGGTAACGGGGTCAGCGGGACCGTTGACGGCAAGTACGTCATGGTCGGCAAGCTTTCCTACGTGGCGCCTGACGCTAACGTAAACAAGGCCAAGACTACTGCTGTCTACGTTTCAGTTGACGGCAAGTACGCCGGCTGCATCACCTTCAAGGACCAGCTGCGGCCAGAAACTCCGCAAACTTTGGCCCGCCTGCGCAAACAAGGCGCAAAGCACATCATGATGCTGACCGGGGACAACAAGGACGTGGCCCAGGCGATCGCTGACGCGGCCGGCGTCGATGACGTCCGGGCCGGCCTTTTGCCAGCCCAGAAGATTGAAGCCATCAAGAACGTGGCGCCTGAAAACCGCCCAGTCGTCATGACTGGGGACGGGATCAACGACGCGCCAAGCTTGACAGCCGCTGACGTCGGCATTGCCATGGGAGCCAAGGGGGCTAGCGCGGCCAGCGAAAGTGCTGACGCGGTCATCATGGTCAACGACTTGAGCAAGATCAACGATGCCGTGGCCATTGCCAAGCACACCATGAAGGTGGCTAAAATCGACATTATCACTGCCATCGTGGTCGTTATCATTCTGGAACTGGTGGCCTTCACTGGTCTTATTCCGGCCTTCTGGGGCGCTGTTTTGCAGGAAGTGGTCGACATGATCACCATCTGCCTGGCCCTTTTGGCTAAGACCGAACCGAAGAATCCAAAACAGACCGGTTTATAAAATTTGTCTTTTCTCCAATTTCTTGCTAAAGTATTATTAGTTAACATAACATTTTTCAGAGGTTGGAGTTTCAAAACTTTCAAGAATTTGCTTCTTTGGGTCAAGAAGCTTTTTCTTGGGAGTTTTTTGTTTTCCAGCCCTTTTTTGAAACGGAGGTCAATATGGAATTTATTGGACAACTGATACTGGTCTTGCTGATGACAACCCTGCTGGGGCAAGTCTTTGCCCGCTTCAACTGGCCCCCGGTCATTGGCCAGCTCTTATCGGGGATCCTGCTGGGACCGGCTCTTTTGGGCTGGATCCACCCTAACGAAACGATGACTCTCTTCTCCGACATCGGGGTTATCATGCTGATGTTTTTAGCCGGGATGGAAAGCGACCTGGACTTGCTGAAGAAGTACTTTAAGATCAGCTTCACGGTGGCCACGGTCGGGGTTATCCTCCCTATCCTCTTTATCGGCGGGGCCTCCCTGCTCTTCGGGATGCAGTTCCTGGAAGCCCTCTTCATCGGGATCATCTTCGCGGCCACCAGCGTCTCCATTTCCGTGGAAGTCCTGCGGGCGACCGGGAAGCTGCAGACAAAGGCCGGGACGGCAATTTTGGGGGCAGCGGTAGTCGACGACATTTTGGCGGTAGTCGTCCTCAGCCTCTTCACCTCCTTCAGCCATGAAGGCGGCAAGTCAGGACTGACCAACAACTTCTTCCTGAACCTACTCTTTGAAGCCCTCTACTTCGTCTTCGTCTGGCTGGTTTACAAGTTCATCGCGCCAAAGTTCATGCAGCTGGCGGAAAAAATCAATGTCAGCTACTCTGTGGTCATCGCCTCTTTGATCCTGTCTTTGGGCATGGCCTACATCGCTGAATTAGTCGGCTTGAGTGCCGTGGTCGGGGCCTTCTTCGGCGGCCTGGCCATCCGGCAGACCAAGCAGGAAGCAGAAGTCAATTCCTCAGTCTCCGCGATCGGCTACTCAGTCTTTATTCCAACCTTCTTCGTCAACATCGGCCTGTCGATGACTTTTGCCTCCATCGGCCAGGACTTCCTCTTCATCGTGGTCATGACGGTTCTAGGCGTTCTGTCCAAGTACTGGGCCGGCAAATACTCATCAGAAATCTTCGGCCTTAAGCCGCTGGAAGGCAGCATTGTCGGGGCCGGGATGGTTTCCCGGGGGGAAGTGGCCTTGATCGTGGCCCAGATCGGGATTGCCCACCACCTTTTCCCAAAGGACATTTACTCCAGCTTGATTCTGGTCATCATCTTGACGACGGTTCTCTCACCGATCATGCTCAACCACTACATCAGAAAAGACGAAGCGCAAAACTAAAAAGCAGCGAAGCCAAGCTTCGCTGCTTTTCGTATCTCCAAACAGATTTCTCTTTTTGTTGTATTCTTGTATTTTTCCTTTTGGCCTAGCCTAAAATGCTGAGCATGTTCCACATGATGTGAGTGGCCATGGAGTAGCGCAGGTCCTTGGTGGTCATGTAGACCCAGGCCAGGACTGACCCCATCATCCAGTAAACCAGGAGATATGGTGACCAGAAGGGATTGTGGGCAAAGGCAAAGAAGAAACCGGAAACCAGGATCCCCGCCCACTTGGCGACCTTGCCGGCATGGTTAAAGAGGAGGTTGAAGAACATCCCTCTGAAGATGATTTCCTCCATAACCGGGGCAACTAAGACCACCATGATATTGTAGGTGGGGCCCGCCGTCTGCTGGAGGTCATCCAGGTTCTGCTGGTTGACTGAGACCCCGCCGCCGATCAAGTTCATCAAGAGGATGTAGAGCAGCTGCATCAAGAAGAAGCCCCCAACTGCGGTGGCCAGCTTCCGCCAATCCCAGTGGAAGTCCTGGCTGAAGCCCCAGTCATTGTCATCATCCAGCTGCCCCTTATAGAGCCAGAAACTGAACCAGAAGACCAGGACGGTCGAGAGGGCCAGGATGAAGGCCTCAGCCGACCCGAAGCCAAAGATGTCCGGGTAGAAGTAAAACTCCTGCAGGGTCGTGTACAGCGCGAACACGATTGCGATTTCGATCAAGTAAAAGAGATAATGCCCAATTTTTTTCATGTTTGTCACCTTGTTGTCTCAAAAAAATTCTTATCCTCTATTATAATAAAGTTTGACCAATTTTCTAAACGATATGGACGAGGACCTAAAAAATGCCATCCGGATTAAACACACTGCTATTTCTATTCAGCCAGAACCGGGCTTTCAGCTACTTTACCATTTTGGTGGCGATTGCCGCGGTAACCTTCATTTTCTCCTGGCTGAGCGACCCGCGCCGCTTGATCAACGGGGTCTTTTTCACCTTTTTCATTGCTTCGCTGGGGGCCTGGTTCACCTTCCTGGTCTATGCCACCAACCTGCCCAGCTTCCGCAAGGTCTACCTCTGGGCCCTGGCGATCCTGGCAGTAACCGTGGCCGTCATCGTCTCCTTCTCCTGGATCCTGCTTTTATGGAACTCCTATGTGGTCTTGAAGCATGAGAGCCATACCCTGCCCAACCTCCTGACCTTGATCCTGGCCGGGGCCATGCTGAGCCTCTGGGTCTTCATTTTCATCGGCCACTTCACCCGCAGCACGCCGACCGGCCTGCGCCTCATCCTGGACATTTTCCCGACGGTCGCGGTCTACCTGGCAGCCGTCATGTACAACTTCCTGGTCAACCTCCTGCTATACCAGATTGTTCCCCGCCGCTACCAGCAGAACTACCTGATCGTTTTGGGAGCGGGCCTGATCCATGGGGACCAGATTTCCAACATCCAGGCGGCCAGAATCAACCGGGCCATCCAGTTTGCCTACCACCAGCAGGAAAAGGGCCAGCCCTTGCCCAAGTTTATCATGTCCGGCGGCCAGGGGCCGAATGAAAAAATTTCTGAAGCGGCAGCCATGGCCGCTTACGCCATCAAGCGGGGGGTCCCGAAGGAACTGATCCTGCTAGAAGACCAGTCCAGAAATACCGAGCAGAACATGGAATTTTCCCAGATTGTGGCCTACAACGACTATGGCAATGACAACTTCAAGGCTTGCTTCTTTACCAGCAACTACCACGTCTTCCGGTCAGCCATCTACGCGAAAAGGGCGGGGCTGGACGCCAACGGGATCGGCTCTTACACCCGCCCTTACTACCTGCCCAACGCGGTTTTGCGGGAATTCGCCGGCATGTTCGTCATGAACCGCCTCCGCCACTTCACCGTGATGGCCTTGATCGTGGCCGGCTACATCGCCTTGGCAATTTGCAAACTACTAAATGTCTTTTAACTTTTTTAAAATTACCTGGAAAATCCGGGTAATTTTTTGTTTTTTTCTAGTATGCCCTTCCCGCTTAGAGCCATATATCTTGAGAGCTTTTTGGCAAAAACGAGAATCCCGTCAAATCAACACTTTATCTTGTGGGTGCCCTTTTGACACGACTACCAAATATTGATAAGATCGTAATCGTGTTAATCTTAAGGGGGATTTTATCGTGAAGAAAATCAAATTCAAGCAAGTTTTGGCCACTGGTACTGTTTTAGCAGCGGGGATTGCCCTGACTGCCTGCTCAGGGGCCAAGCAAAACGGCGGCGGCTCCAACAAGAAGAGCTCAGCCAGCGTGGCCTTGATCACTGACATCGCCGGGGTTGACGACCACTCCTTCAACCAGTCCGGCTGGGAAGGGATGGTAGCTTACGGCAAGTCCCAAGGCTTAAAGCGGGGGACCAACGGCTACCAATACTTTGAATCAAGTTCAGCTTCTGACTTTACGCCAAACATCAACCAGGCGGTTGCGGCCGGCTACAAGACCATTTTTGGTGTTGGCTACTCACTTAAGGGCGCGATTGCTTCAGCAGCCAAGAAGCACACTGACAAGAACTTCGTCATCATTGACGACGTGATCAAGGGGCAAAAGAACGTGGCTTCCGCCAACTTCAAGTCCCAGGATGCTTCCTACATGGCCGGGGTAGTTGCGGCCCGGACCACCAAGACCAACGTGGTTGGCTTCATTGGCGGGGTTCACGGGGACATCGTCGACTTGTTTGATGCTGGTTTTGCCAAGGGCGTGCAGGACACGGCCAAGAAAATGGGCAAGAAGATCACGATTTTGAACCAGTACGTCGGCTCATTTACGGCTGCTGACAAGGAAAAGTCAATCGCCAAGGCTATGTTTGCCAAGAAGGCGGACGTAATCTTCCACGCTTCAGGTTCAGCCGGCCAAGGCTTGTTCAGTGAAGCCAAGTCCGTCAACGAAGGCCTGGCTGCCAACTCCAGCAAGAAGGTCTGGGTCATCGGGGTCGACTCTGACCAGTCCAACCTGGGCAAGTACAAGTCCAAGGGCGGCAAGAAGTCCAACCTCTGCCTGACCAGCGTAATGACCGGGGTCAACGTGGCAGTCAAGGACATCGCTACCAAGGCAGCCAAGGGCAAGTTCCCAGGCGGCAAGCAGCTGGTTTACGGCTTGAAGCACAACGGTGTTTACCTGACCCGGGGCTACGTGGCTGACTCAGTTTGGAAGCAGGCACAAACTGCCCGCAGCCAGATTCTGGCCGGCAAGATTTCCGTACCAAGCCACCCAAGCAAGTAAGTAAACAAAACAAAAATCTCTGAGCAGGAGCTCAGAGATTTTTTTGCGTATCAGGCGTTTTTTTCGGCTTTAACGGCCCAAGAGACCAGGAGCAGGCCAGCAAGAAACATTGCTTCTGGCAGCAGCATGCTGGATAAGTCAAAAGCAGCATCCCGAAAAAAGTAGAAGGCCAGCAAGGCACTGATAATCAAGACGGCCGCGAAATCGCGCCAATCTTCGCTGGTGAAAGCTTGCCGGTCCTTTTTGACAAACATCATGACCAGGCCAGCAAGACCCAGCAGCAAATATAGAACCGCAATCACAAAAAGTACCTGCGCCGTTTCAAACACCTTTCTGACCAGCATCCCTTCAACCAAGAGCAGACTCCCGCTTGCCAGAAAAATCACTGCCAATTTCCGCCAGCTGAAAGTCACCGGCAATTGCTTAAAACCGCTCAGCAGCATCCCGCAGCCGATTAACAAATTTACCCAAAACAAGCTATTCATTGCTTTCCTCCACTAACAACTAATATCCGCCATCCTACTCTATTATTCTTCTTCGTTCAAGCTCTGATAGCCGTAATTTGCCAGCTGCTGGTCAGTATCGATCACCGACATCCCCCTAACCAAACAGTAGATCAAGACCGCGTCCCGTTTTACGTTGGCGTAAAGTGCCCCGTTATCGCTTAAAGACAGAAGGCGGTTGGTTTCAGCCAGAGATAATTTCAAGCTGAGGGCCAGGGACAAAACCTTATTCCTTGCTGGCAGGCGCCGCCCCTTCAAAATTTGATAGCCATAGCTGCGTTCGATCATAGCCTCGTTGAAAAGATCGCTTTTCTTGACCCCCTTATCTTCGATCAGCTTGTTCAAATAGCCGGCAAAATTGTAATCAGCCACTTGATCTAGTACATTAGAAATATGATCTGCTTTCAAAGCAGCGAGTAGTTTTTCAGTTTCCATTTTTACCCCCATTGTCACCATTATGGCAGAAAGATTTTATATATGAAGCAAGGAAAAATAAGCGATTACGTTAATCCCGTCCCAATTAAAATAACGGACGACAAGGCAATTTTCAAAGTTGAAAAGCTGGTCCCGACCCCTTACATCGAGCGAGTCCTTCCTTTAGAGTACGCTCCTTTATATGAACAGCTGGCTGAGCTGGACACCGCGATTCCCAAGATTGTCTGCCTGGAAAAAAGCGACCGCCTGACCGTCATCGAAGAATACATCGACTCTCCCCGTCTTGACCAGTACTTAGAGACCCACAAGCTCACTTCTGCCCAGATCCACGACTTAATCTGCCAGCTGCTGGACGTCCTCGCGGTCCTGCACCAGCAGACACCGCCGATCATTCACCGGGACATCAAGCCGGAGAATATTTTTTATGATGGCAAAAAGCTGATCCTGGCCGACTTCGATATCGCCCGGAACATGCAGGAAGACGCTGACCGCGACACCCGCATCCTGGGGTCAGTGGGCTACGCGGCCCCGGAACAGTTCGGCTTCAGCCAGAGCGGGCCAGCCAGTGACTTCTATGCAGTCGGGGTGCTGATGAACGTCCTTTATACTGGCTACCTGCCCAGCGTCCGCCTTTATAAAGGACCAGAACGGGAAATCATTGAAAAAGCTACCCACATCAACAGCCAGAAACGCTACCAAAGTGCCCAGGAATTCAAGGATGCGATTACTGACTTAGGCCGGTCCAGCTGGCTTTTGCCAGGCTTCCGCAGCCATCAGCCCGCCCGCATGCTTACAGCCGGTTGCGGCTACTTATTGATGCTGTTTAGTTCCTTTAGTATGGACGCCAAGAGCGACTCAGCGGCTGACAGTTTCCTGCTCCGCCTGTCCTTTTTCATGGTTCTTTTCTTGATCGTCCTTTTTGCCTGCAACTACCGCAATATCAAGAGCATGTGCCTTTTCCATTCATCCAAGTCCAAATTTACCCGGGCCTGCGGGATCATCATCAGCTACCTGCTCGTGGCCACGGTTTTGACCACGGCTTTAGCCGCTTTATCGGTAGCGATTTCATCTTTTGGCAATTAGTGGGCTGCCTGCCCACCAATCCTTCTCTTTAAAAGTCTACACTTAAACTGTCGCTGGTTTATGTGAGAGTAAAAAATTTGAAGGAATAGGAATCATGGCAAAGCAAATCAAAGATGAGAATGGGAATGTGTACGTACAAAAGAAGAAGTTCTATAAGCGCTGGTGGTTCTGGCTGCTAGTCGTGCTGGTTGTCGTTTTCCTCGGAAGCGGGGCCTTTGGCGGGTCAAGCGACAGCGACAGCAGCTCTGACTCAGCCGCCAAGTCCCAGACCAGCTCTAAGAAAAAAGCTGAAGCTAACCCTTTGAACAAGGTTTACTCAGTCGGCCAAAAAGCATCTTACAAGGGATATGAAATCAAAGTCAACAGCGTCAAGTTCAGTCAAGGCAGCGAATATAACCGGCCTGACAGCGGAAAGCAGTTCGTGATCATCAATATTACGATTACCAACCACACCGATGAAAGCCAGGACTACAATCCGTTTGACTTCAAGCTGAACGCGGACGGCAACAACACCGACCTCGACGCAATTGACACAGATGTTGACAACACTCTGGACGCCGGCTCCTTGGACAAGGGCGCTTCAGTTTCAGGAAATTTGGTTGGCGAAGCAAAGACTTCTGCCAAAACGCTGCAGCTGCAATACAAAACCTCAATTTGGAACGACAATACGGTTAAATTCAAGCTCAAATAAACCGCGAAAGCAAAGCCTGCGAGAGCCAGGTTTTGCTTTTTTGTTAACCGTTGTCAAAAAAGCAGTTCGGAATTTCGCTTATATTGTTGCTTTTTTCTGTTTTTACACTATAATAAGCTAAGATAAAAATAAACATCTTTTCACGATTGTCACACAAATATTCGTGTTGTAACGGAGGAAATCACGTGTCTGTTTCTAAATTTAAAAAGTTAGCAACCATCGCTACTGCTGCTGTTTCAGTTTCAGTTCTGTTGACTGCCTGCCAAGGCAAGAAGTCATCATCTTCAACTGGTACTAAGACCACCAAGCACAGCATCGCGCTTATCACTGACAACAACGCCATTGACGACCACTCCTTCAACGAAGCTGCCTGGAATGGTTTCAAGGCCTTCGGTAAGAAGCACGGTCTGAAGCAAGGCAAGGGTGGCTACCAATACTTTGAATCTTCATCAGCCGCCGACTTTACTCCTAACGCCAACGAAGCTGCCAGCTCCGGCTTTGAAACCATCTTCGGTGTCGGCTACCAACTGACCAGCGCTATCAAGTCCGCTGCCAAGAAGAACCCTAAGAAGAACTTCGTGATCATCGACGACGTGATCAGCGGCCAAAAGAACGTTGCTTCAGTTACCTTCGAAAGCAACCAGGCATCATACCTTGCAGGTATTGCTGCTGCTTACACTACCAAGACCAACCACGTAGGTTACATCGGTGGTGCCAAGTCAGCTACCTTGGAACTGTTCGAAGCCGGCTTTAAGCAAGGTGTTGAAGCAGGTGCCAAGGCTTTGGGCAAGAAGATCAAGATTGACGACCAATACATCGGTAACTTCACTTCAACTGACAAGGCTAAGTCAATTGCTCAATCAATGTACGCCAGCGGCGCGGACATCATCTACCACGCAGCCGGCAACGCTGGTAACGGGGTCTTCACTGAAGCCAAGGACATCAACAAGAGCCGCAAGGCTTCCAAGAAGGTTTGGGTCATCGGTGTTGACGTTGACCAATCAAGCCTGGGTAGCTACACTTCCAAGGACGGCAAGAAGAGCAACTTCGTTCTGACTTCAGTTCTGAAGGGTCTGGACGTTGCTGTTGAACGTATCGCTGAAAAGGCATACCAAGGCAAGTTCCCAGGCGGCAAGCACTTTGTCTACACTCTTGAAGGCAACGGTGTTTCTGTAACCAAGGGCAACATCGACTCCAAGACTTGGAGCAAGGTTCAAGCAGCCCGCAAGCAAATCTTGAACGGCAAGGTTAAGGTTGCTGAAAGCGTAAGTGACTTGAAGTAATCTCAAACAACAGATTTTTTAAGAGGCACTCATCATTCGATGGGTGCCTTTTTTCTTCGCCTTAGCGTTATAACTAAAACTTCCCAGTCCGGGAACTGGTCTATACAAAGCTACCGCTTTGTTCGTTAATTAACCGTTTTCTTAGCCGCTGAAAAACTTTTTCTCCAAATTCGTCCAAAAAAGCGAATATTCGCCTATCTGTTCTCTTGCTTTTTCTAAAACTGAATGCTATCTTTAATACATAATCGTTCGTCTATGAAAAAGAAAAGAAGAAAAAGAAAGAAGTAATTTCGCTATGCGCTTTAATTACAAGAAATTGGTTGCCGCTGGGGCAGCCACCCTGTCAATCGCTGCTGTATTGACTGCCTGCTCCGGCAAGAAGTCTAACACTTCCGTCAACAAGGACACCAAGCACGGTATCGCCTTGATCACTGACGGTAACGGTGTTGACGACCACTCCTTCAACCAAGCCGCTTGGTCTGGTTTCAAGGACTACGGCAAGGAACATGGCCTCAAGCAAGGCAAGGGCGGTTACCAGTACTTTGAATCATCATCTGCTGCTGACTTCACCCCTAACCTGACTCAAGCTGCCCAAGCCGGCTACCAAACCATCTACGGTGTCGGCTACATGCTGACTGACTCAGTTAAAGCCGCATCCAAGAAGTACCCTAAGAAGAACTTCGTCTTGATCGACTCAGTTATCACTGGCCGCAAGAACGTTGCTTCAGTTACCTTCAAGAGCAACGAAGCTTCCTACCTTGGCGGTCTGGCTGCTGCCTACACCACCAAGACTAACAAGGTCGGCTTCATCGGCGGGGCCAAGTCCAGCGTCCTGGACCTCTTCGAAGCCGGATTCAAGCAAGGTGTCAAGGATGGTGCTAAGGCCTTAGGCAAGAAGATCACCGTTTACGACCAATACATCGGCAACTTCACCTCAACCGACAAGGCCAAGTCAATCGCCCAGTCAATGTACACTGACGGCGCTGACATCATCTACCAAGCTGCCGGCAACGCCGGTAACGGTGTCTTCACTGAAGCCAAGACCCGCAACAAGGCAACCACGGCTGCCAAGAAGGTCTGGGTCATCGGTGTTGACGTTGACCAGGCAAACCTGGGTAACTACACTTCAAAAGACGGTAAGAAGGCCAACTTCACGCTGACCTCCGTATTAAAGGGGATGCGTTTCGCATGCAAGGACATCGCTGACAAAGCCTACAAGGGCAAATTCCCTGGCGGTAAGGTAATTTCCTACGGCTTAGCTCACGATGGCGTCTCTGTCACTAAGGGGAACCTTGATGCCAAGACTTGGAAGGCAGTGCAAGCTGCCCGCAAGCAAATCCTGGCTGGTAAAATTAAAGTTGCAACTGCTCCAAGTAAGTAGCACAATATATAGTAGTCAATCTGAAACACTCCGCAATATTACGGGGTGTTTTTTGTAAAAGTAATTACAGAAAGTTTTGTCATATGGAAAAAGAGATCAAAAACATCATTGAGATGCGCCATATCGTGAAAGACTTTAACGGTTTTAAAGCCAACAACGATATCAACCTCACGCTCCGCAAGGGCGAAATCCTGGCGCTTCTTGGCGAAAACGGCGCCGGCAAGTCTACTTTAATGAGTATTCTTTCTGGCCTGCTCGAACCAACCTCTGGCGAAATCTACGTGCGGGGCGAGAAAGTCAACATCTCCGGCCCAAACGTCGCTACCAGCCTGGGGATCGGGATGGTGCACCAGCACTTTATGCTGGCCCAGGCCTTCACTGTCCTGGAAAACATCATCTTAGGCCACGAAACTACCAAGGGCCTGGCCCTGGACTTCAAGACCGCCAGAGAAAAGATCCTGGCCCTGTCCAAGCAATACGGCCTGGCCATCGACCCTGACGCTAAGATTTCCGACATCACCGTCGCTCAGCAGCAAAGAGTTGAAATCCTGAAGGTCCTTTACCGCGGGGCCGACATCTTGATCTTCGACGAACCAACTGCCGTTTTGACGCCGCAGGAAATCACTGAATTCATCAAGATCATGAAGAACCTGGCCAAGGAAGGCAAGTCCATCATCTTGATCACCCACAAGCTGAAGGAAATCAAGGAAAGTGCCGACCGGGTCACTGTCATCCGGGCTGGTAAGTCCATCCAAACCGTCAGCGTTGCCGATGCAAACGACGAACAATTGGCCGAAATGATGGTTGGCCACCATGTTAACTTTAAGCTGGACAAGGCTCCCATCAATCTAGGCAAAAATATCCTGGAAGTCAAGGACCTGCACGTCAACGAAGACCGGGGGACCGAAGCAGTCAAGGGTCTCTCCTTCAATATCCGCGGCGGGGAAATCCTTGGTCTGGCCGGGATAGACGGCAACGGCCAGGACGAACTGGTCGAAGCCATCACTGGCCTGCGCCATGTTGAAGGCGGCCAAGTCGTCATCAACGGCCAGAATTTGACCAACAAGCCAGTCCGCCAAATCACGGAAGCCGGCGTCGGCCACATCCCTGCCGACCGGCAAAAGTACGGCTTGATCCTGCAACTGCCTTTGTCTGAAAACATTGCCAGCCAGACCTACTACAAGGAGCCTTACTCCAAGCACGGGATCATGAACGAACAGACCATCCGGGAGCACGCCCGGGAACTGATCAAGAAGTTCGACGTCCGCACGACCAGCGAACAATTGCCAGCCAGCGACCTGTCCGGTGGTAACCAGCAAAAGGCCATCATCGCCCGGGAACTTGACCGGGACGCTGACTTGATCATTGCCTTCCAGCCAACCCGGGGCTTGGACGTCGGAGCCATCGAATACATCCACAGCCAGCTGCTGAAGCAAAGAGACGCCGGCAAGGCCGTGCTCCTTGTGTCCTACGAACTTGACGAAATCTTGCAGCTGTCTGACCGAATTGTCGTCCTGCACGACGGGGCCGAATCAGGTGAAGTCAAGCCTGACCAGACTAGTGAAACTGAACTCGGTTTGCTTATGACCGGGAAGAATACCAAGAAGGAGGCTGCCGCTAATGATTAAGGTGAGCCCTAAGGCCAAGCGGCTTTTAGTGCCGATCGTTTCTGTTATTGCCGGCTTTTTAGTCGGGGCCATCATCATGCTGGTCTGGAGCTATGACCCATTCCAGGCCTACAGCTCAATGTTTGAAAGTGCCCTGGGCTCAGCCAACGGGATCGGGGAAACCATCCGTAACGCCACCCCGTTGATCTTTATCGCCATCGGCTTCCAGATCTCTTCAGCCGCTGGCTTCTTCAACATCGGTCTGCCGGGCCAGGCGCAAGCCGGCTGGCTGACCGCCATCTGGATCGGCCTGGCCTTCAAGGGCCTGCCCGTCTACATCCTCTTGCCATTTGAAATCATCGCCGGCAGCCTGGCCGGTGCCTTGGTTGCCGGGATTGCCGGCTGGCTGCGGGCCTACTTCGGAACTAACGAAGTTATCTCAACCATCATGCTTAACTACATCGTCCTCTACCTTTGCCAATACCTGCACCAGGACGTCATGAACAAGAGCCTCCGCGTTGACACCGACACTACCAAGGCCATCGGGGCTAGCGGCAGCCTGCGGATTCCGTGGCTGAGCGAAATGTTCGGCGGCTCCCGGATCAGCGGTGGTATCTTCCTGGCCATCATTGCCCTGGTCATCTTCTGGTTCTTGATGAAGAAGACCACGGTCGGCTTTGAAATCAAGGCGGTTGGTTTGAATCCATTCGCCAGCCGTTACGCCGGCATGAGCGACAAGAAGAACATCATCATCTCCATGCTCCTGTCAGGTGCCTTCTGTGGCCTGGGCGGGGTCGTACAAGGTCTGGGGACTTACCAGAACTACTTCACCCAAACGACTACCCTGGACATCGGCTGGGACGGCATGTCCGTTGCCCTTTTGGGCGGCATGAGCGCCATCGGCATCCTGCTGGCTTCCCTGCTCTTCTCTATCTTGAAGATCGGTGGCCTGGGGATGCAGACGGCAGCCGGGATTCCATTTGAAATCGTTTCTATCGTCATCGCTGCCATTATCTTCTTCGTAGCCATCAGCTGGGCTGTCGGCCTCCTTTTCAAGGAAAAGAAGTCTGACAAGACTGCGACCTATATTGCCACGGCGGAAACCGCCGGCCGGCAAGCCGCCAATGACCAGCAAAAAGGAGGGGAAGCATAATGAACTTCGTGACTGTATTAGCCTTAATCGTTTCATCAACATTAGTTTATTCAGCTCCCTTGATTTTCACCGCTTTGGGCGGGACCTTCAGTGAAAACTCAGGGATCGTCAACGTCGGTTTGGAAGGGATCATGACCATGGGGGCCTTCACCTCCATCGTCTTCAACCTGAGCTTCGCCTCAACCTTCGGCACCGCTACTCCATGGCTGGGTGCCCTCTTGGGCGGGATTGTCGGGATCATCTTCTCCCTGCTGCACGCCGTTGCCACGGTCAACTGGCGGGCTGACCACGTTATTTCCGGGACGGTCTTGAACTTGATGGCGCCGCCATTGGCCGTCTTCCTGGTCAAGGCCATCTACAACAAGGGGCAGACCGAAAACATCAACCAAAACTTCGGCTACTTCTCCTTCCCTGGCCTGGCCAACATCCCGGTTATTGGGCCGATCTTCTTCAAGAACACTTCAGCTCCTGCCTGGGTGGCCATCGTCTTGTCCATCTTCCTCTACTGGGTACTATACAAGACCCGCTTTGGCCTGCGCCTGCGGTCCAGCGGTGAAAACCCGCAAGCTGCCGACACTTTGGGGATCAACGTCTACAAGATGCGTTACGCCGGCGTCTTGATCTCCGGTTTCCTCGGCGGGATCGGCGGGGCCGTCTTCGCTGAAGCAATTGCCGGGAACTTCTCAGTTTCCACTATTGCCGGGCAAGGTTTCATGGCCCTGGCGGCCATGATCTTCGGCCGCTACAACCCAATCGGCGCTATGCTGTCCTCCCTCTTCTTTGGCTTCGCACAAAGCTTGAGTATCATCGGGGACCAGCTACCAGGCATTTCCAGCCTGCCATCCGTTTACCTGCAGATCGCGCCTTACGTCTTGACGATCATCGTTCTAGTGGTCTTCTTCGGCAAGACTGTCGGGCCAGCTGCCGACGGGCAAAACTACATCAAGTCGAAATAAAGAAAGAGTCTGGGAAAAAAGACTCTAGCGAATAAAAAAGGCTTCTAGAAGTGAAAAACTTCTGGAAGCCTTTTTGCTATGCATCTCAAATCACTCATGTTACTAAATACTGGAGCAGAGAGCTGCTAAATCTCTCTTTTTGTCATGTATTGAGAATCTTCCAGCCAATCAAAAAAGATGAAGCTCGAAATATTACATCGAGTTTCACCTTTTTCATCTATCTAAAGTCCAGTTTTTTCCCAGACTCTTTTTACTGACATTTTTTCTGAAAAAATGCTAAAGTAAATTAATGACAAGTTTTTAAAGCAAGCTTTGTGGAGCTTGGTTCACTGGAATATTAGAGTATGACTCCAATTCTGGCTGAATCCAAAGACCGAATTCAAAAACATATCCATTAATATTCAAGTGAACACTAATGAACACATTCTTGTCCTCTAGCTGAAGCTAGAAGATTTTTTTAGGCTTTTTCGCGGGGAAATGCCTTGTGCGCTCAGTTGTATGTACCTCCACTAAAGTTTCCCTTAGCTTCTGATACTTTTATCATACGCACAGTCAAAGAGTTCGCCATATTTTGCTTAACAAAGCCCGAAGACTCAGTCTCACAAAACGGGCAGGAATATGTCCTAAGTTTCCCTAGTGCCGAAGCTCTAGGGCAGCGCCCAGTCCACGACTTGAAGCAGGGACGAACCCACGCTTGTGACGCTTTGATTGATAGACTATGCCATCACCAACTGTTTGTTTGCGTAACGGTCTTCAAGAATCAACTTAACATTCTTGTATGGCATATATTTCGTTATTTCTTTGTCATCCGCTCTTTGCAAAATATTTACCGCTGCTGCTGTATTTGCGTTCATTTCTCCACAATTTGGACAGACAGCCGTTTCATGATGTGCGCCTTTTCTTTCACTGAAAGGCGCACCACATCTTGGACAGAACTGAGACGTATATGCCGGATTAACGTCGATAGTTTGAATTCCCAGACCGCCACATAAATACTCGATACGTTTATCCAGTCTTCCTTTAGCCCATGACGACAGCTTGCGTCTCACTTTTGCTTCATAGCGGTTTGATGCTTTAGGCAATTTCTCTTTAGTAAAAGTCAGATCTTCCTTGACGAGAATATCTGGATCTTCTGCCACAAGCATCTGTCTAATGCTTGTGTTCATCACCCGCTCCATGTTGCGCTGATTTCTTTCATGTTGGCGATGGTAGAGCTTGCTGCCAAGATGGTGTTCTTCAAGACGGGCAATTTGGCGCTCAAGACTTCCAATGCGGTGTCTAATACGTTTCTTTGTCTTAGCTGAATAATCCTTGGCTAACTTTTCCTGCAAAGCAGACTTTTCTTCTCTCAATTCCTTGGCTGACTGGATGTACTCATTACGATTTGTATTGCGGTCATTGATCCGCTCAACTTCAGCACCTACCAATCTGCCGAAGCCTGGTCCATATTCTTGACCACTGCTGCAGGAAATGAGAGTTGCCAATCCCTTGTCCATACCCAGTTGCTTTTGTGGCTTGCGGATATTATGGGCAACAGCTTTAATAGCACGATGAACTTCCAGCCGCTTCTTGTCTCGATCAAGAATGAGCTGGATGTCGCCGCGTTTCTTCTTGTTGGCATAGCAGTATGGCCCTGTTAGCTTAAACTGCCTTTTCTTTCTGCATTTTGCCGTCATGATTTCTAGGTAGCTTGAGCCGTCTTTTTCAACAACTTTCCACATCACTTCGTCATAGAGCATGCATCGTGCAGCCGTTGAATGAGGGTAGGGCTTATGTTTTCTGGTGAGGCGTCTGATATATGCAAAGCAGTGCCGAAGCTGTTTCTCAGATAAAGCGGCTCTTAGTGCAGGATATTGGCTCATTTCTGCATTTGGCTGTGCTTCATTCTCACGTCTCTGCAGAATAAGTTGCCAGTAATATGGAGAAGTGAAGACGTAATCGAGGTACTGGCGCTCAACATTAGCCAATGTATCGTTAGCTTGAACCATCCTTTTCAGTTTCAAGCCAAGATTTGACCACATGGAATTGAGATTCATACACACGTCTTTAACCGCTTCTGTTACATGCCGTCCTTGAATTCCAAACTGCTCGCTCAGAAGCTTTTGCTTTGAGAGTCTGACCGTTCTTGAATCGGGAGACTTCAATCCTTGAGCTTTATTCTTCTTATAGATCTTTTTCCAGTCTTTGACCGCTTTGCGAGCTTTCTTGATTTCACCGTCATGCTCGCGGATTTTATCTCTAGGGCCATACCAGTTAGCAACATCAGTCATGTGATTGATGCCACACAACTGTGAATAAAGGAAATCTCTGCATTTGCCGTAAGCAGTGAACAGCTCATCCAATTCTTTTAGTTCGTTACTATTTAACTTTACGGTGTAGGCTCTAACTGTCTTAGTTTGAGTTCTTCTCTTTTTTCTGGTCATTTTGGGAAACGACTTTCTTCTTACGATCTTATGTTCGCGTTTAGCTGTATTATATCACAGAAGCTCGTCCAAATACATTGATAACATGACCTAGAATAGAAAAGACTACAAATAAGCATTAGTAGTCTTAAATTGCTATTTTTGACTATATATTATTACAGCTGCTGACTTACCCTTTCCGGGACTGGATTCGCTGAATTGGAGTTTTTTTATTGGAGGTTTGAATTTAATGGAAGCTCATGAAAAAGTCGCCCCTTCCGTGATCTGGTCGATTATCGGGACCGCGGGCGTGGCCTGCAGCGGGGTTTTGGTCGAAACGTCAATGAACGTGACCTTCCCAACCCTGATGAAGGTCTTCAACCAGTCTTTGAACAACGTGCAGTGGATTACCACGGCCTACCTGCTGGCCGTTACCTTGACGATCGTCCTGGCGGCCTACCTGCAGCGCGGCTTCAAGTTCAAGAGTTTGATCATCGCGGCGGGCACGGCCTCAGTCATCGGCGAAGTGATCTGCATGCTGTCTAATACCCTGCCGGTCATGCTGCTGGGCCGAGTTATTCAAGGGATCGGGACGGGGATCGCCATGCCCCTGCTCTTCTCCATCATCATGCTGGAGGTGCCCCGGGCCAAGCAGGGCTCTTTCATCGGGACCGCGGGCGTGATCGTCGCCCTGGCCCCGTCACTTGGGCCGACCTACGGGGGGATCTCCCTGGCAGCTCTTAACTGGCGGTTCAACTTTATCTTTACCCTGCCCCACCATCGTCTTCTGCATCATCGCGTCCCGCTTCATGAGCGACAATGAGTCTCACCGGGACCACTTCAACTTCAGCGAGTACCTCTTGATCGTCCTGGCCCTGGTTGCCTTGACCCTGGCCGTTAACAACTTAAGCTCCGGCTTTGCCAGTCCGCTGGTTTGGGGCGGGCTTTTGGTCACGGTCATTTCCTTTGTCATCTTCTTCAAGCTGGCCAAGCAGGAAGGCAAGCCCCACATCATCAATATTTCCGTTTTGAAAAATACCAGCTTTAACCTGGGTCTGCTCATCTACACTTTCCTGCAGTTCATCCAGATCAGCCTGACCTTCGTCATCCCTAACCTGGCGCAACTGGGTCTGAAGACCAGTGCCTTGACCAGCGGGATGCTGCTGCTCCTGGGCAGCCTTTTGTCAGCCTTCTTCGGGCCGGTAATGGGCCGGCTCTTGGACAGCAAGGGCTTCAAGAAGCTCTTCTTAATCGGCAGCTTCCTGGCCATGGCCGGCATTTTGCTCTACATCATTTTTGCCCAAAAGCTCTCCATTGCCTTGATCGTGATCTTCCACGTCATGTTCATGACCGGCTTCAGCATGATGTACAACAACTCCATGACGATCGGCCTGCAGCAGCTGGAAGTCATGCACATCGCTGACGGCAACGCTCTTTTCAACATGCTGCAGCAGTACTCCGGCTCAATTGGGACCGCGGCCATGTCCGTGATCATTGCCATCGCCGGCAGTCCTTACCAGGGGCAAAGCAAGCAAGTGGTCATAGGGTCACAAGCCGCCTTCATCGTCCTCTTCATCTTCACCCTCTTAATTTTTGCCTGCATCTTGCGCTTTATTAAACGCGACAAGCAAGGTCTAGTCAAAAACTAAAGCAAGCGAAAAGCCTTACTCCACACGGAGCAAGGCTTTTCCTTCAGATTGAACTATTTACTCTGCTAGTAGAAAGCAATAAATGCAATCCGTCTGCAAAAATAATTATCGCGCACATCATTAAGCACCAGACCGGTTTAATCTGGCCCAAAACAAGCCCGAACAAAGCATATCCCAAAGGAGAAAGCAAGGCTACTACTGAACTGGTAGTCGCTCCAACTCTCCCTTGAAGATTAACCGGCACCTTGGTTCTAACATACATGGCATATGGCAAGTTTATCGCGGCCAAGCAGGCACCTACCACCAGCATGCAGATGCTAAAAATACCAGTAGCAAGCAACTTATTCGGAGACAAACATGCTAAAGCTAGTATGATAAAGTCACCCGCTAAAATGATTCCAATTCTGCCGGTCGTCAGCAAATAATTCTTTGGCATCTTGAAAGAACCTAGCAATAGACTGACCAGAAGCATCCCTCCTGCGCTAAAGCTGTCCGCCAATCCATATAAATTTGCAGGAATTCCCAGTTCCTTTATCATGGCGATTGGCAGGCTGACTTCTAGGCCGCTTAAAGCAAAATTGGCAATCACGGCAAAAAGCAGCAATTCCATTAAATAGCGGTCATTTTTGAAATACCCTAAGCCATTTTTGATGGATAAGAGCCATGAATCACTGATCGCTTCCACGTCAACAGAAATCAAGCGGAAATCCAATAAAGCAATTGCCAGCAAAACCACGCTTTCACCAGCTAATTCAAGCAAAGCAATATTGGAGATGGCGACTGCCCCAGCCAGCAAACCGCCCAATATCGGTGCCAAAATAACAGCACCCGCGTCTGTCAGTTGTTCATAGGCAACTAATTTTTGCCGGTATTCTGCAGCTACCATTGAATTCGTTGAAGCCTTATAGCTGGTCGATTGAAAGGTATCACAAACTGTCAGCACAATACTGCTAGCAACAATAATCATCAACCGTTCAGATAATGAAAGCTGCTCTCTAAATAGTGCTATAAACAGTATTACCGCTACAACGCTTGTTGCCTGGGCGATCATGCAAATTTTTTTATGATCATACTTATCAACGCAGAAGCCGATTAAAGAACTCAAAAGCAAGTTGCTCAAAGGCCGAACCAAAAGCAGCATGGAAAATAGCATGCTAGAAGATGTCTTTTGCAAAACATACACGCCCAGGCAAAAGGAAAAAGTCGCGCTCGTTAAATTACCGATTCCCAGGCTGCCGATTGCCAGAATTAATTGCTTTTTTGATTTTTGCATATTTCACCTATCGTAAATCCTAGATATAACTTTTTTCATTAAAATAAAGTAAATGGTGCAATACTCAATATAATGTTTCGGGATGTCAGATGTTTGAATCAGAGGATTTACGTATCCGTACAGATCGTCATGCCTCTTTTGTCTATCTATGAACGAATCAATACGTATGATTGTCTGCTCTCGATATTTCACCTTTAATAATCAGATATACTAGTAACTCACCTATAACTTTTTCTTTGGATAAGGGGTATTTTTTATTATTAAAATTATAGAAAAAGCGCCAGTTTCCACCCAAAATGTTACTAGCGCTTTTTTCAATCTCTCTCAAATGTTTACTTAGCATCTTTAAAGCAAACTACAACCAGGCATATATAACTCATCATAATCATCAGTAACAATCCATTCAATCATTGCAAAATATTTACCGTATGCAGCGCTTTCCATTGTTAGGCAATCACAAACATCTGATGAACTGATCTTTTTGATAGTTAAACTCATAAAAGAAACCTCCTAAAATATTTTCCTAAGTTTGGATTTTGCTTTAAAATTAAAACTAAATAAATTAAAGCATGGATAGCAGACTTACTTTTTCGGCCTTCTCATATGTGAGAAAAAAGCCCTAATTTTATTTTGGAGGAAAGATGACAGCAATAAACTTCAAGCAAATTAGACAGATGCAGGGACTGACTTTGAAAGAAGCAGCAAGTGGCATCTGCTCTATTCAGATGCTGTCCCGGTGGGAAAACGGTACTGGCAATATGGATTTTGAAAAAACACTCAAATTGCTTGAAAGGGTGAACATCACTAGTTCAGAATACGTTCACCTGGCCAGCTTAGACGATACTGATCAACTATCAGCTGAATTGCAGAAGGCATGGGAGCAAAAGGACCATACTCTAATTAAAAGAATCGCCCGAAACAGCTTAGAGGAATTCCATCTGACTTCAAATAACTTAGCCTTAAACTACGGAGCAATTGCTTGTAGCCTTTATCATTGTTTAACAAAAGTCAATTTACTGGAGATTGATGAACAAAACGCGCTTAATAAAGAGCTATCTGAGATTACGGTCTGGGGACAAGAAAATATTTCCCTGTTCTTTAACACCATTCAAGTGCTCAGTCCCAAAATGATTTTTCAAATTTCTGCCCAATTAATTGAAAATTTGGATTTTGCCAAGCAAGCAGGTTCGGATACTTTTTACTTTGCAACGACCACTTTATTTGAAGCCGTCATCGCCTTACTTATCAGCAACAATTCTGCCTATGCCGCAAACATCTTAAGGCAATTAAACCACTTCGATTTCCCTCAGCGCGAAACAATGCTGATCATTGGCCGGAAATTTTTAAATAGTTTGATAGACTGGCAAGAGCCGCAAAACGAACAAAGCATTTTAAAAATTATCGATTTTCTGCTCGATATGGGACTGACAATGCAGGCCAAAAATTTCTTGCAAGTCTATAAAACCGTTCGAAAGGTCAAAAACTAAAGCAAGTGAAAAGCAATGTCGTCAGCAGGCGCAAAAGCGCGAAGGCCGCGAAGACCCAGATGCTGTCTTTGATCCCGCCTAAGTAGCGGCGCTGGTAAAGAGTCATCCCGGCAGCCGCGGCAAAGAGCAGGATAAGGGATACGGCGGCCAGCCAGCTGCCCGGCCAGTAGATCAAGTGGATCACAAACAGGCAGGCCAGATAGGGCCGGGACCACTTCAGCCGCAGCAGGCTAAACTGCTTCCGGCTCAAGTGCCGGGTCAGCAAGAGCGGCTCAATCCCGGCCAGGTCCTCTGGGAGAAAAAGCCGGGCAAGTACCTGGCCTTCCCAACAACTTGCAAGCAGAATTAAAACAGCTTCCTTGCCAGCCAAGCGGCTGGATCATCAGCCGCTTTTTGGACTGCGGGGAAGAAGACGGCAAGGTCTACGACTACTACAAGACCTTCGTGGAGATCAGCTGAAAATTAAATGCTCTCCAAGGGCTGCTTGCTCTTCGGTGGCAGGTAATCCCGGTCCAAGGCGGCCAGTTCACCGGCGGTCAAGACCAGGTCAGCAGCCGCCAAGTTGGCCCGCATGTGGTCAACTGAACTGGCCTTTGGAATGGTCAAGACCTGCCCGGTCCGCATGGTCCAGGCCAGCAATACTTGATGGACGGACACGCCCCGCTTGTCAGCGATCTGCTTTAAGCTGGCTTTAACGGGGATAGATTGCCCGTTGCCTGAGTTAAAGGGCGAATAGCCAATAAAAGCAATGCCGTGCTGCTTTTGCCAAGGCAGGAGGTCATATTCAACGCCCCGCTTGTCGAGATTGTAGAGGTCTTCATTGGCAAAAACGGCCCCTTCCCCGGCGATATCTACCAGCTCCTGCATATCAGCCGTGTCAAAGTTGGAGACGCCCCAGTGGCGGATCAGGCCGGCAGCTTGCAAATCCTGCAGGCCCTTGACTGTTTCTGCTAAAGGATAATCGCTCTTCCAGTGCAAAAGATACAAGTCCAGATAGTCTGTCCCCAGCCGCTTCAAGCTGGCGGCCAGGCTTTTTTTCTGCTCTCTTGGACTGGCGTGCCAGGGGTAGAACTTGGAGATAAGGAAGAGCTGGCTCCGGTCCAGGTCCTTGATGGCTTCACCGACCAGGCTTTCGGCACGCCCTTCCCCATACATTTCAGCGGTATCGATCACGTTGACCCCGGATGACAAGCCGCAACGCAGGGCCGCGATTTCCTCCTCCCGCTTGCTGGCCTTTTCCCCCATGCCCCAGGTGCCCAGGCCCAGCTGGCTCAGTTTTTCTCCTTTGACAGTCATGTATTTCATGGAATTTTCCTCCATCTGTTTTATTGTTTTTCTATTTTTGCTTTCTCATTAAGCATAGTACAAGGGCGGCCATTTTTTAGCAAAAATCACACAGATTTTGCCAGGATTTATCGGTCTAGACCTTGACAAAAAATCTTCTTGGAACTAAAATGGACTATACCAATATGAGTGGGTTAAAAAATAAGGAGTCGTGATCATCATGAAAGTTATCGTTGTGAAAAACGCCAGTGAATTAGGCAAGCGGGCCTTTGACCTTTTGGCAAAAGCAGTTGCCGGAGGGGCCAAGACCTTGGGCCTGGCGACCGGGTCTTCTCCAGTTGAACTCTACCAGGAAATGGTAGCCAGCCAGCTCGACTTCAGTCAAATGACCAGTGTCAACTTGGATGAATACGTTGGCCTCAGCCCGGAAAACCCGCAGAGCTACCACTACTTCATGAGCAAGCATCTCTTCCAGTACAAGCCGTTTAAGCACTCCTACCTGCCGGACGGCCAGGCTGAGGACATCCAGGCAGAGTGCGGCCGCTACAACCAGATTTTGGCGGAAAACCCGGTAGACTTGCAGGTCTTAGGGATCGGCCAGAACGGGCATATTGCCTTCAATGAACCGGGGACGCCGTTTGACAGCGTGACTCATGAAGTTGCTTTGACGGAAAGTACGATCAAGGCCAACGCCCGCTTCTTCGACAGCATTGATGAAGTGCCAAAGAGCGCCATCTGCATGGGGATTGCCAATATCATGGCGGCTAAGGAGATCATCCTTTTGGCCAAGGGGGAAAGCAAGGCTAAGGCTATTAAGGACATGGTTGAAGGGCCAGTGACTACGGATGTCCCGGCCAGCGTCCTGCAAAAGCACCCGAACGTTACGGTGGTTGCCGACCAGGCAGCCGCGAGCTTGCTTAAATAAGAAGTAAAACAGGAGGCTAATTAATTTACTTCGTAATCACAAAATGCTAAAATGTAATTACGAGGTGATGGTGATGCAATATTCAATTGGGACGTCTAAACTGTTTAAATCCGGAAATTCGTATGGTTTTAGAGTGACAAAGCACGACAAGGAATTATTGTCTGCCAACGCTGGAGACGTTTTTGATAAAGAAATATCTCCCGATGGTCAAACAATTACTTTTAAAAAGAGGAAAAAGGTTAGTCCTGAAACACTTGCTTTAATTGATAAACTGTTTGACGAAAATCGCGAATTGATGGAGCGGCTGAAAGACGAATGAAATACTTAAGCGCTGAAGAGATAGTAGCGGTTAATAAACGAGTTCTAGAAAGACTGGGGCAAAAAGCAACAGGATTGCAATACCCTCATGGTTTGTCTGTCGTAGTTGAGCAACCTCAGATGGTTGTTTTTGGCACAGAACTTTACCCGACTATTTGGCTGAAAGCTGCCTACATCATGCAAAAAATAACCAAGAAACATATTTTTGAGGATGGAAATAAACGCACGGCGTACATTAGTACGCTCTTATTTCTCCACAGAAATGGCTACCAATTAAGATTAACTACAGATGAAGCTGAAGCTCTGATCTTACAACTAACACTGTCAGACGATACTGAAGACGAAATGAAGAAAATTGCAACAGTTCTGGAAAGAAACAGCCTGGCTATTATTGATTAACCCGGTTTAGAGATTGTAAGTGAAAGACAATGATATTATAATACATAAAAATACTAGCTTACATAACATTGGGAGTGATGAAAATGCCTTGGTTTACGATCATGACGGTCATCGTAGTCATCTTGGCAGTCTTCGGCCTAATTACTTTGGCCAAGTATCTGATCAACTACTCTAAAAAAGGCCGCTAAACAGTATACGCAAAAGGATCTGCCTCAACAGAAGGCAGATATGACCCCCGAAATTAGGACACTAATTTCGGGGGTTATTTTCATGACTAAATACACTAAAGAAATCAAACTTGCTATCTACCATGAATGGGTAGACGATCACAGAAGAGGCACCTACCTTAGCCGGAAATATGGGATGGGGCGTAGAGGAATCCAGTATTTGGTGGACTTGATTCAAAAATATGGTGAAGATATTCTGGATCGCCCTCAACAGAAATATACTTGTGATTTTAAGCTTGCGGCCATTGATAGAGTTCTGCTAGGCGGTGAAGCACTTAGACAGGTTTCTCTAGACTTAGGACTTACAAATACAGGAATTCTTGCAAATTGGCTTCGCTCTTTTAAAGAAAACGGGTATACTGTCATTACCAAGAAGAAAGGTAGACCACGCAAGAATGCCCAAAAGCAAGGACAAACAGCGGATCAAAGAATTGGAAGAGCAGGTAAGGAGGCTTACAGTCGAGCTTGCATACATAAAAAATTGGAGGCCTTAATTCAAGAACGGAAGAGCCAAGAAAAGAAGAATTAGCTCGTGCAATCACTGAATTAAGGCAAGAATTGCGGCTTAGCGTTAAGTACATTATCGACGTTATCAATGCCAACCCTGGATTGCCTCATATCTCAAGAAGTAACTACTACTACCAAACCCATAAGCTTGATAAGGGTTCTGGTAATCAGAAACTGATGGATAGAATCAAAGAGATCTTTCTTGAACACAGACAGCGCTATGGGTACCGGCGAATCTACGGACAGCTTCGCCGGGAAGACTATGAGGTCAACCATAAGAAGGTGCAGAGGCTCATGCAAAAGATGGGCTTGTTCGCCATCTCAATCCGCAAGAAACGCAAATACAGCAGCTATTACGGCGTTCAAGGCAAAATCAAGCCAGACTTAATCCAACAGACATTGGTTTACCGACGTGACTGAATTCCATCTTAAAGATCAAAAGCTCTACCTTTCTCCAATTATCGATGGTTTTACCCAAGAAATCATCTCCTACAACATTTCTAGGCACCCAGACCTTAAGCAAGTGATGACCATGCTAGATTAGATGACGCATTTGAGAAGCACCCGGCTCTTAACGGGCTTATTTTCCACTCAGACCGTGGCTGGCAATATCAGCACCAAGCATATCAAGCCGCTCTGGCTAACAGAGGGATCGATCAGAGTATGTCCAGATTGGGTAATTCTCTTGATGACGGCTTAATGGAGGGCTTCTTCGGCATTCTTAAGCGGGAGATGTTCTACGGCCAAGAACATAAATACAAGGACTTAAATGAGCTTGAGCAAGCTATTCACAAATACATCGATTACTACAACAACGTAAGAATCAAGACAGGACGAAAAGACATGACCCCGATTGAATATCAGAATCATGTTTTAACAACCTTAACGGCGTAATACTAATTTAATGAATTAGAGTGATTATATGCTGACCTATCATATACTGAGCAATCATATAAAGCCCGCCCGGGGGATTGCGAAAACGAATTTAAAGCGTGCTATAGCCTCTCGCCCGCTCCCCTTGCTGAATACCTTGCAGCAAATTGTCGGTGCGGTTTCAGATTAAAAAGCCGCAAGTGAGCCGCGATCTTTAGTTCCGCAAATGCGCATTAATGAGTTCCGGTAAGTGATTGCCAAAACAATCGCCCTTACCGGAATTTTTTTGCTATTAAGCGGATTCTTTTGCAAAAAATCTTTCTGCCTCTAAGCATTGTCCGTGGCTAATTTGTATGCCATCTGTTATGCTTAACTTCTTCATTGTTAGTAGACAGTGTATAAGGAGGTCGATGTTTTGAAGAATCCATATGATTTTGATGTCTTGTACTTAGGTAGTGGGCATGGCGCGTTTGACGGGGCCGGCCCATTGGCAGCTTCGGGAAAAAAAGTTGCGGTGGTTGAAGGTGACATGATCGGCGGCACCTGCCCGAATTATGGGTGTAACGCGAAAATCACGCTTGATACGCCGGTGGTTTTGCAGCGGTTGGCAGAACGGATGCAGGGTGTTGTGTCTGGCAATATCAAGATCAACTGGTCGGCATTAGTGGCCCATAAACAAGCCGTGATTAAGCCGTTACCGAATGCTATCGGTACGGGATTAACCCAAAACGGCGTGACGATCATCCATGGCTATGGAAAATTTCAGGACGCGCACACGGTTGTTGTGGGTGAAAAGACTTATACCGCTGACAAAATTGTCATTGCGACCGGCCAGCGCCCGCATCGCATCGATGTTCCGGGGACCGATTTAGCCCATGACAGTCGGGCCTTCATGGACTTGGACGTCTTGCCGAAGCGAATCGGTATTTTGGGATCTGGCTATATCAGTATGGAATTTGCGACGATTGCCAATGCGGCAGGCGCCGATGTCCATGTGTTGATGCATCATGATCGTGCTTTGCGGGAATTCCACCAGCCGTTTGTCGAAGATGTGATGGCCGACATGACGAAACGGGGCATTCAATTCACGCCGAACGCGGCGGTGACGGCGCTTGAGAAGACCACTGATGGCATTGTGATTCATTATGGTGACAAGGAACAGTTAGTTGTCGATTGGGTGCTGGACGCAACCGGCCGAATCCCGAATATTGAGCAACTGGGATTAGAAAACATCGGTGTCAAGTTTAACCAGCACGGGATTCTTGTGGACGACTATCTGCGAACCAATGTGGCCAATATTTATGCATCGGGCGATGTTTTAGACAAGCTACAACCCAAATTGACGCCAACAGCCACGTTTGAGTCCTATTACCTTTACAAGTTACTGAGCGGCCAAACAACTGCGCCGATTGATTATCCAGCGATTCCGTCAACGGTTTACACCTCGCCAAGAATTGCCAAAGTAGGTGTGGCACCGGAAGCGGTCAAGGATGATACTAACAAAGTCGTGCACAACCACATTCCGGATGACTGGTATCATCAAACCGATCAGGAAACGGTGGGTGATAGCCTTTTGGTGTTCGATCAGGAACATCATCTTGTCGGCGCCACAGAGTACAGTGCTCAGGCCGAAGATGCGATCAACACGTTATTGCCGGCGATTGTCTACCATCTGAGTCGCGATCAGATGTGGCAAATGGCGCACATTTTCCCGGCTGAGGGTGCAGCGGCATGGCATAAGATTCGGTAATTTCGAGATAAAGCCACAGGGGGCTGCTTGCTTGGCTTTAGTGCAAAAGAAAAAGGTTGACCATTACTGGTCAGCCTCTTTTTATGTCGTTACCTTTGTTACTTAGTTCCGCCGTGCCTGTGCCCTTACTAGTGGGGATGGATCAACTTGTAGCTTTTGGCGGTCAATCGGTCGTCCATACCGTGCCACAGCCGCCCTTACTAGCGGGGATGGGTCAGTAACTAATCGGTCAAGGTCTTGCGGTCTAGCGGCCTTTGCTACCCAGATTCTAGCGTTTTCGTCCGGGTCAGTAACAAGGCGGTCAAGCGTTGCATTGTCTCGGTCAAGCGCCGCATCGATTGCCCTTAATTCTTTTTCTGGCAAATCACTCTTAACCATTGTTACTTTACTACGCTTTCTATAAACCGTATTTCTTCATGTTGTTAATATACAGGTCACGAAAGAGCTCGCTATCCGTAACGTCCCGATCTGTTACCCACAGCTTGTCTAAATATTCTTGAAAGAGTTCGGTTGTGGTCTTGCCCGTGATCGCTTTGTACGCCTCAAGCTTAGCACGTGTTTCCTTACTGATTACCATGTTTATATGCTCGCTTTTGACCTCAGCGGGCTTTTTCCTTTTTGCCCGGGGTCTTACCACCTTAACCGCCTGTGGCTTTTCCTCGGCCATTTCGGCCGCCTGTGCGGTCTTTTGCATTACGTCCTGAGCATCTACCTTAATCTTGTTAGCCATTCTTTAAATCCTCTTCAATCTCGTTTAATAGTGCTTTTGCATCCTCGGTTACCTTTGCCCCTTTGGCAGCATACTCAAACAGGCTCTGTTTGGCGTTTTGCGCCTCTCTCACGGCCGTTGCATCCCTTAGGGTAGATCGATAAACCTTAGTATTAAATTGCTCTGCTACCTCATTTAAAGCCTCTGTGATCGCCTTGCTTAGGTTAGTGCGGGGGTTATATCTGTTTAGCACAATGCCACAGATTGAAAGGCGGGGATTAGAGCGCCGCTGTATTGCCTTGACACGCTGGGCAAGGGTTGCCATGCCTCTAAAGCTGTAAATGTCCGCCTGCACGGGGATGATGAGCTTATCCGCCGCCGTCAATGCATTGCTGACAATGACGTTTAAGCTTGGCGGGGTGTCAATGACTATCAAATCATAATCATCTTTGACCGCCTCTAGCTTGTCAGACAGGATAAATTGAGCATCTAGCACGCCCGCTAACTCTACCTCTACCCGCTCTAAAGTAAGGGATGCCGGGACCAGATCAAGATTCAAGTATCCGCTAACGGGTGTAGCCACATCCGGGGCTTGCACGCTCTCGCTGGTCAATAACTCATAGCTCGTTTTGCTGGGATCGTAATCGCTGACCAAACTATAAGATGCATCCCCTTGCTGGTCAAGATCCACTAGTAGCACCCTCTCGCCTCTTAGAGCCTCGCCTGTCGCTAGTAACAGGGCAAGGGTAGTTTTACCCGCCCCGCCTTTTTGAGTGGTTACAGTTACTATTTTTGCCATTTTAGACACCTTATATAAAGACTAATCAAATATTGCCTTGCTAATATCGGCCGTTGCTGAGTTGCCCAGCTTGCCAATCTGGTGCAAGTAAATGTTTGTCGTGTCGCCGCTCGCATGTCTGAGCATTAGTTGGGTATCTCTTTGGCTGTGCCCCAGCTCTAAGGACAAGATCCCGGCTGTGTGTCTCGTGCTGTGTGCCGTCTATTTTGGGTCATTAAACCCGGCTTTGATAAATCTAGTCTTACAGATATTGCTAATGGATCGGGTACTGAGGGTCTGACCCTTTGAACGGTTGCTAGTGCTTGTAAAAAGCGGCTCTGTGCATGCTGGGATATCCTTTGCATCGATGCCACGGGTGGTTAAATAGTCGGTCAAGACAGTGTAAACGTGATCCGGCAACGGTACATAGTCGCTCGCATCGGCCTTCCCCTTGCCTTGCACTAAAAGCACCCGGGATGCCCCTAAAATGGTTATATCCTTGACCTTAGCCCGGGATGCCTCAATCGTCCGTAAGCCACAGGTAAAGAGCAAAACTAACAGCGCATAATCCCGCTTCCCGGCCTGTGTGGTCTGGTCGATCTGGTCTAGTATCTCTTTGACCTGAGCCGCCTCAAAATAGCTTTTAGGGCTCTTACGGTTGACCTTGCCCGACTTGACGTACTGGGCAATGTTGGGATATTTGCCGATGCTCTCAAGCCATTTAAACCATTGCTTGATCGCTACCATGTAAAGGTGCACTGTATTAGGTTTATAACCTCGCTTGGTCAGATCCTCTTTATAGCGTCTAATAGTGTTCGTTGTCGGTTGCTGGGCGTCCGGTTGGTCTTTAAGCCACAGCTTAAAGCGCTTGATACAGCTTTTATAGGTCTTAGCCGTGTTCGGCATGTCTTCAAGATACAGTAAAAAGCTATCAAGGGTTGCCCCGTCTAAGGTTTGGGCAAGCGTGATGTCATTGGTCATTTTTGCACCCCTCTTAACTATGATTACTAATCATATAATCATATATTGACTCTTTACAGCTATTATAGCACCTTTTCCGCCTATGTGTTTATGGAATTAGAACTTTTTTCAATTAGTTCGGGATCTGCTCCCCCTGATTTTCAAATTTCTATCCCACACGAATAAAACCGTGGGCACTGCCCAAACCCGCAAGCTGTGTCAGCTTGACCCCATAAATGAGCGGGAGCTCCCGCTCAAACTCACCCCGCACTCGCCGTGAGGCAGACAAAAAAAGCAGGTGTGCTTTTCTTTACATGCGCAAAAGTGTCTTGGCCTAGTGAGTCCATCAACTCCTTAAAGCCGTTCTACGTCGATTTACCGTTGACGGACAGTAAAATTATACGGTTAACAGCTAAAATGGCTTAGAGAGCAAATTAGGGGCATTTAAAGCCAATAAAGTCCAGTCGCCAACTCTTTCGGACTTTATTGGCTTTGAAGATTCCAACTGACGCAAGTCAGTTTTGTTTGAGCAAAGCGAAATCTGATACAGGTTTTAATGGGTTTAGCACAGCGTAATCTTTGATGACGTATAAGTGCGCCTCTGACATTTTCTTCGGTTTTGTGTTATAATAACCATATCAAAAGGAGATCAATCTAATGAAATATACGAAAACTAAAGCAGTATTAAATCAACTCGTTGCCGATTTGAGCCAGATGTCAATGATTATCCATCAGACGCATTGGTACATGCGTGGACCCAACTTTTTGAAGTTGCACCCCTTGATGGATAAGTTCATGGAAGAAATTGATAGCCAACTCGATGTCATTTCTGAACGGCTGATTGCGCTTGATGGCAATCCTTACTCGACCTTAAAAGAAATGGCCGAAAACACTAAGATTCAAGACTGGCCTGGTGAATGGGACAAAACAACCCCAGAACGCCTCGCACACTTAGTTGATGGCTATCGTTACTTGGAAGACCTTTACCAACACGGCATTGAAGTATCCGATGTTGAAAAAGACTTCAGTACCCAAGATATTTTCATTGGTCTCAAAACCGCAATTGAGAAGAAAATCTGGATGATTCAGGCAGAGCTTGGGTCGGCGCCGGAAATTGATGAATAAAATAATATTAAAAAATCGGTAGGCTTATGGGTAGGCTTATGGTAGATTGTAAAATTAATCCGAACGCCCATTTGAATATTGGACAGCCCTAGTTCACAAAAGGTTTCGATTTTAATTCGTTCGGAATAGGTTATACTAGACAAAAGATCAGCTCCTAAAAGATGGGTTTGTGGTAAACACCATTTTAAAGGAAGCTGATCTTTTTTGTCCGAGTACAGAACGATAAAAAAATTTGGCTTAAAACAGTGGGATCTGCAACACTTTTTAAGTATTTAAAACACCCTGATTTAACCCGGGGATTTTTTGTAGAATTGCATATTTTTTAATACTGTTTTGACGTTTTTTGACGTTCTGAATGTCATGTTTTGACAGGTCGCCCTTTTAATATGTATTGAGAAACTCGGTTTTATTTTGTCTGCTCTTTTAGGGGTGTCTAAAAACTCTATTTACACCGCCTCTTCCCTAGAGCCACAAGGGCTGTACTTGCTTTGTGAAATTAGATCAAGTTAATTCTTGCCTGAAACAGGCGAAAACGACCGGGATGCCGGATTTTTGCCAAAAAGGGTCTTAGAGTTAAGTAATTAGTTAAGAACTCAGTTAAAAACTTAACTCGCCCTCTCGCTTAGAGCCACAGGGGATGAGGAGATTTTGAGTTAAAAAGTCAGTTAAGAACTAAAAAATACTTAACTCACCTCTCCCTTAGAGCTACAAGGGCTGAGGCGGTTTGAGTTAAGAAAGTTAACTAATTCAGCGGAAATTTTTTCTATAATATAAAGTACTACCCTTTATACTAGTTACACTATTCACTATAGACACCTAAAAAGGAGGAAAAAATCTGTAATCTAATTTTAGCTAAAATTACTTAACTCTCTTAACTATTCTCTCTCTTACTCCCCCAACGGTTTTCAGAGTTAAGTTTTTTTAGATTAGTTAACTATTACTTAACTATTTAGTTAATTACTTAACTCGTTTCTTAACTTCCCGCCCCGATTCGGCAAAAAAGCAAAAGTGAAACTAATAACAAAAGACAGAAAAATAAAAAGGGATGCAAACTCGCATCCCCTCTGTGGCTTTTAACCACGCTTTTTTAAACTGATCCAAACATAGGAATTACCCGTTCCCGGGCGCTTGTGATGTCCCCGCCGTGCCAATTCCTTATTAAATCCTTGCTTGGTGTATGCACTCGGTACTTTCAATTCATGCTCTTTACAATAGGCTAAATAGTCCTCGTAAACCTCTTTAACCTTTGGTGGGGTGGATGAATGCCCCTCTTCATAGTTCCCGTTTTCAAGCCATTGCTTGATGCTGTCAACCGGAACGTGAGCGGAATTCCACAGCCCCGCTGTGGCCTCTTCAACGGCCGCTGGTTGATACTTAGGGTGGTAAAGGGCTTTTCCGTCCCGTGCTTGCCATTTGGCCACGCCCTCAATGCACCATTTCAAGATAAATTCTTTCTCTTTTATCAACTTGCTTTTGAGGTTGATATCTACCGCATCCCCTCGTACCTCGTTTTTAAACGGAATAACGATCAAGCGCCGTAACATAGAGTGTTCCTTAATAGCAATCCGGGGCAAGCCATTAGATTGCCACCAAATTTTAAACTGAGGTAAAAATACAATCGGGTTTTGATGTAGCATTCTAACATTCAGCTTAGTGCCACCTGTCACCGTCTTAACTATCCCGTCATCGATTGTAACCTGTTTTTTGGGCTCGGTTGTCATGACAAACCGCTTGCCCTTAAGGCTTGCAAGGTCTGGACTTGGTGCTGAGCCGTCCCGCTGTGCCTTGTTGTTATCTATCAATGTTTCGATTGGGATAACAGAGCTGTAATCGCCCAGCACCTCGTTTATGCACTCAAGAAAAATACTCTTGCCGTTGCCCCCACTGCCCTCACAGATAAACATAACCTCTTCATTGATTTTACCCGTAACGCTATAGCCGATGCATGCCTGAACGTAATCGATCAATTCAAGATCCCCGCAAAAGGTCTCTTTTAAAAAACGATCCCAGAGCTTGCCACCGTCCCCCTCTGTGGCTTTATTAGGCAAACCAGCATCCGTTGCCTTATCAAACAGCTTAGCCGGGCTGTGAGGGCTAATAGCGCCCGTTTTGAGGTCAATCCAACCTGTCCGGGTGTTAAGCTCGGTCTTACAGTCGTTAAATGCACGCACGGTTAAACGGCTCTGAGCTAATTCAAGGGTTGCCTTTTGCCCAGCCGCTGAGCTGATTCGCTCGTAACCCTTGTTATAGGCTTTCTCCCCGAATGACTGTTTATCCGGTTTGTGGGGATCACGACCGACTGTAAGCCACAGGCGTTTTTCTTTCTTGAGATTTACCCGCAAATTATCAATGAGCTTTTCTGGGGTTTGGTTAAAGGTCGTGCCCAGTCTGTCATCCTCGTTAGGCATCCATGACCCCGTTTCTGGGTTGTACATAAGCCACGCCTTTAAGCCGGGATGATAAACTAATTTTCCCTTAGCGTACCAATCAGCAAAACGGTTAGCAAACCCAACCTCGGTCATTTCGTAATCTCTGTTATAGAAATAACCGTTAAACGGAAATTCTCTTTCCACCCCGTCAATCTTGATTTTAAGCGTTTCGGCTGTGGCTCTTTCGCCCGGTTCAACAACCCTCATGCCGGAATTTTGGCGGGCTGGGAAATAGCCGTGATCGGGATGCTTGGTCTGAACGTAATTGATCGCCTTAGCAATGGTTTGAGCACCCCACGTTGTGTCGCCCCGGGATGCATCCCACTTTGTGTCATCCGTAAAGCTGGGGGTTGATCTGTATGCTTGGTCAGTCTTTGCCGCATCCCCGTTAGCGTAAAAGGCAAGGCTATTAACAAGGGCTTGCACCGCTGAGCTGTGATCCCCGTTATAGGCGCTGTAATCGCCGCTAGCAACGGCTTTTAGCTCGGGGTTATTGATTGCATTAGAAAGTACCTGTTCAGCTGTCAGCCCGTTATCTGCTCCCCAGTGGCGGCCATTCCCGGTCGGTTGCGGGGTGGTAACCAATAAAGGCTCTTTGGCTTGCTCTTTGCCCGTCCATTTAAAGCCACAGTATGACACGATCGCTTTAATCTCGCTCTCTGTCAGTGCCGGGATGCTGTCGCTATTTGATACCTGATTGCCCGTAAAAGCAACATAGCGGCCGCCTGTGTACATTTCGTACGTCTTGCCCTTGTGTGCCTTATCAAGCTTGCCCTCAACGAAATAATGCAATCCGTTGCCGCTCTGAGATACCTCGCAATAGCCGCCCTTTGTAAGCTTGGTCAGATCCTTAAACTGGGCTGAGGCCTCGGGATCTGGGATATCGTCAACATCGATAAAAACAAGGGGTGGCGTGATCCGTAAACTGAAGGTGAATTTAATAACGCCTGTAATCTTGCCCTCTTGTAAGGCATTGTTAGCGGCTGTGAGGGCTTTTGAGGCGATCTGGTAGTCCGTCCAACCTGTGGCCTCAGTGCTCTTTAAATTCCGCATTTTGCCCTCATTGAGTAAAAGCTGGGGGTCTACCGTGATCTTGCCCGGGTGCTGTCCCTCGTTTCTGGGTGGTACAACCTTAGCCACAGCCCAGAGGGGTTCTTGTTTGAGGTCGTTCGTTTAATGTCTTCATTATTCGGCCTCTCTTTCCGCTTGCTGGTTAATCTTGGTCATTGCCACAGCGTTTAAGATAGATTCCCGGTCTGTCTTTGACAGGTCATACCGCAACATCTTGCTGAGTTTCGTTTCATCGATCCCCAGCGTGTCCGCTACTTGATACTGATACAATCCGGCCGTTTTAATTGCATCCCTAATGTCTTTGTTTCTTGTACTCAAGGTATTTGCCTCGCTTTCTGTAAAAAACTAAGCAAATAAAAATAAAAAGACCGGCCTTAGTCGATCTTTTTAACGTCTTTAATATTTGATTCACTGGAAATGTAGTGGGGCCGGCGCTTGCTTTCCATGTAGATCTTGGCCAGGTATTGCCCCATCACGCCCAGGCTGAGCATGACTAGACCCCCGATGAAGATCACCACGCAGATCAAGGAAGCCCAGCCGGCTACCGGGTCCCCTTTGATCAACTTGCGCAGAACGATCACGATCAGCATGATAAAGGACACCCCGGTCATGAAGAAACCCATCCAGGAAGACAGGTTCAAAGGCACCAGGGAGAAGTTGATAATCCCGTCAATAGCGTACTTGAACAGCTTCCAGAAGTTCCACTTGCTTTCCCCGGCCACTCTTTCCACGTTCTCATAAGGGAGCCAGTAGGTCTTGAAGCCAACCCAGCCAAAAATCCCCTTGGAGAACCGGTTGTATTCGCTCATCTCCACGATCGCGTCGACCATGTCCCGCTTCATCAAGCGGAAGTCCCGGGCCCCGTCGACCACGTCAGCATCAGAGATCTTGTTGATGATCTGGTAGAACTTGCGGGCAAACCAGCTTCTGACCGGCGGCTCACCCTTCCGGTCCTCCCGCCGGGTGGCTACGCTGTCATATTCACCGGAGTCCAGGATCTTGATCATTTCCGGCAGAAGGGCCGGCGGGTCCTGCAAGTCGGCGTCCATCACGGCCACATAGTCCCCGCTGGCGTTGACAAAGCCCGCGTACATGGCAGCTTCCTTGCCGAAGTTTCTTGAAAATGAAATGTAGAAGACATGGGGATCCTTGGCGGCCAAGTCGCGCAGGATTTCCAAAGTCTTGTCCTTGGACCCGTCGTTGACAAAAATCAGCTCGTAGTCGTCGGGCAGTTTTTCCAGCACCTCATGCGCTACCGGATAAAAAAGGGGCAAGGCCGCTTCTTCATTGTAGCAAGGCACGATAATTGAAATCTTTTTCATGTTTTTACTTCTTTTCTTCTCTCTTCTTGAAAAAACCTCCGCGCCAAAGCAGGCCCCAAACGACTGCGGCAAATTGCCCCAGCAAAGAGACTGCGATGGCCAACTTGATCCAGAACGGCGTCTGGAATTCCAAGTAGGCGGTGTTGGTGCCCTTGGTCTTTTCGGGAACCGTTGGGGCGCCAACCCGGTTGCGCTTGTACTTGGTCAAGACCCGCCCGTTGACGGTCAGCTTGGACTGCTTGTAGGTAATGACTGGCAATTGCTGCTTGTGCTTGCCCTTCTTGGCCTTCCAGGTCAATTTCAAGCCGTGCTTGACCGTCTTTACCTTGACATTGCGGTTGTGGTTCATGACGGACTCGCGGTAAGCGGCGGTAATCTTAGAGTTCTCCATCGTATAATACTGCTTCCACTTGTAAGTATACAAGTGGCTTGGCACGTCAGGCTCTGGATCCCACTTGTAGACCGGCAGGTAGTCCGGAATGGCCTTCTTGGTCATGTCCAGGAAGGCTTGCAGGTCATGGGCGTGGGTGGCCGCGTTAGTGTCCACCAGCGCCTGCTTGCGCCGGTCATCCAGCTTGACTGGGTGATAGACACCGTAGTCTTCCATCGCCTTCTTTTTCTTCTTGCCTTTCTTCTTGCGGGAGCTGGTCTTTTGGGTCTCTTCGCCGAATTTGGTGTTCCGGCTGCGGCCAACGTTGTTTTGGTAGCCAGCCCAGGCATTGGAGGTCAGGGTGATGACCAGACAGTCGGCTGCCGCGAAAGTCAGCAGACCGAGCGAGGCATAGGCCGCGATTTGGACCCACTTTTGCTTGTGATGCAGGATGTGCTCAAACGAAAGACCCAGCCCGACGATCAGCAAGGGGTAAGCGATGCAGACGAAACGGGATGGGAACTGAATGAAGCGGGCCAAGGCCGGCAAGTGGTTAGTGATCCGGTCCCATTCAACCAAGCGGGAGGCCAGAAACAGCCAAAAGCCGCCATAAAGCGAGACGACGACGTTGGCCTTGCTTTCCTCGCGCGTCCAGATCGCGTAGATAACCTGGGCGATAAAGGTGTAGGCCAGCCAGAAAGTCAAGCTGGCTCGCAGGTTGTGGGTCAGAATTCTGAACGGGTGGAAGGCCACCGTGGTGTGTTTCAAGTGGACCGCGTTTTCCAGCATCCTCATTGTTGCCGTTGGCGCCAAGTTATTGGTCTTGGACATCCAGTACAGAGGCAAGAGGGTGTTGACCGTCAAGAAGATGGTTAAGAGCACCGCCTTCAAGGTGTTCAGCAAAATCCCCCGCTTGTTTTCGCGCTTGATGATGGCATAGAGCCATGCTGGCACTAGGAAGGCCATGTACATCAGCGCCGTGAGCAGGTGGACTTCCAAGGCGACCGTCATCAGGATGGTCAGCTTGATCCAGTGGATTGGCTTCTCTTTATCATAGAACATGTCGCAAGCGACCAAAATCCCGTAAGGCATCAAGGCCGCGCCGATGCCGGTGAAGTTGGAGCCAGACTGCCAGCGCGGCAGCCAGCCGATAGTCATGTAGATGATCGTCACCAAAACGGCAACGCTGCCGCGTACCTTAAAGCGGTGCACGGCCCTATACATCCCCACGCCCCCGACCGCGAAGACCAGGAAGCTGGTGATAATTTGATATCGGTACCAGGTCCTGACCGCCAGCAGCAACAGCCCGTTCAAGTAGGCAAAGGCCGGGCCGTAAAGCGCGTTGATTACCCGGCCTGACTGGTTAAACCCGTACAGGGTCATGAACCAGCTAAGGTTGCCGTTTCTAATTTGCTCCTCGGTTTCATAGAAGCGGTTGAAGTGGAAAATCGTATCGGAACCGATAATGATGTTCCCTGTTCGCATCTGCCGGTAGGCCAAATAGGCGGCAAAAAGAACGACCGCCAAATACGGCCAACAGGCCGCATAGTTGATCTTTTTGAGCTTTTTCATATTTATAGTCTCTTCCCTTTCTTCGACTGATCCGATGGCAGGGCGTGCCAAATAAGCATATATCCAAGCTTGCGCTTTTTATTTTCTTCTTGCATTTCTTTTTCTTTCCCTTCCGTCGTTAAAAACAAGCTTTATGTTTACACTTCACCCAGTCCAATATCCAACTAATACAATCACCACTAACTCTAAGGATAAGCATTTTCATTTTCACGTGCAAACCTTTTCAACATCTTTTAATGTCATTTTTAAAAAACTTTACGCATATATATTATAAAAAAGCCATAACGGCTATTTTGTACAATGAAAAAATATCTCTGGATACCAAAAAAGCAGCTGTTACTGACTAGCTGCTTCTTAGGTAGTGTATATGTATGTTGTGTATATCAGGGAAAGAAAAATATAAGAAATATGAGTTATAGACAAGTTCTTTCAGCTCGTCTATGCTTTTTATACTACACAGTAAATTTGAACAAAATATGATACTAACGTTGCTCTTCAGTGAATTTTCCAGCTGCCATTACAGGGAAATTTCCTCACCGTTGACGCTGATCTGGTAAGTCAAGGCAGCCAGGTCCACCCGGAGAACCGCTTCCCGGTCCCCAGCCTGGTTGATCCGCTTTAAGACAATCTCATGCTCGCTTGGAGCAGCAACTTCCAGCCGGCCATCCAGGTCAAAGGCCGCTTCAGTATTTCTAAATTCCAGCAATTTCAAAAGCTTGGCAACGACTGGCCGCTTAACTTCCTGGTCAATTTCTTCCAGGCTGTAGTAGTGGCGGTTGATGTTCCGGCCTTCCTTGGTCCGTTCCAGCAGGTCCAGGTCGTTTTCCCCGGCCAGCAGGCCAACATAGTAGATTTGCGGAATCCCCGGGGCAAAAACTTGCAGCAGCCGAGCCAGGAAGTACTTTTGGTCATCATTGCCCAGGGCTGAGTAATAGGTCGTATTGCTTTGGTAAATGTCCAAATTGTTGTACTCAGCTGAAGAGTATTTCCGCTTGACGTTAGCCCCGACCTTGTATAGCTCCTGGGTCGTGTAGTCAATTTCCTCATCAGTCAAAATATCCTTGGCGTCAACCACTCCCAAGCCGTCATGGGTGTCCAGGGTAGTAAACTGCTTCATCGGGCACTGCTTCAGCCAGGCGGCCAGCCTTTGGCTCTTGCCAGTATACAGGGAATAGAGCAGGACCATCGGCAGGGCAAAGTCATAGATAAAGTAGCCATGCTCGCTGACCTTGCGCGGCAAGCTATAGTGTTCATGGATTTCCGGTAAAATTTGCGCGTCTGTTCCAGCCAGGTCCTGGCGGACTTCATCCAGCAGGTCCCAGATTTCAGGTTCAACGAAGAAGTCGCTCGTGTCCAGTTTCTTAACCGCGTAGGCAAAGGCATCCAGCCGGATCAAGCTGGCCTGGTGCTTGACCAGCTGCTGGAGGGTTTCCTTGACAAAACGCTTGGTAACTTCGGTCCGCACGTCCAGGTCAATCTGGTCGGGGCCAAAAGTATTCCACATTTTCTCGCGGCTGCCGTCCGCGAATTCCAGCTCTTCCCAAGGCGCCTTGTCCTTGCGTTTGTAGATCAAGTCAACATCTGCCTGAGTCGGCCGGCCGGCTGGCCAGAACTTATCCCAGCTTAAGAAAAGGTCCCGCCAAGGACTCTTTTCCTTGTTCTTTTGCAAGTCCAAGTAATAGTCAGAGTGAGCTGAGATGTGGTTGATCATGAAATCAAACATCAAATAGTATTGCTCACCCAGCTTTTCTACATCAGACCAGCTGCCGAATTCCGGAGCAACCTTTTCATAAGTCATCGGTGAGAAGCCCCGGTCTCCATGAGACGGGAAGAACGGCAGCAAGTGGATCCCGCCGATCGCCTTGGAGAAGTAGCGGTCCATTACCTGGGACAGGTCCTTCAAGTTATGGCCAAGACTGTCCGGGTAAGTAATCAACATAGCTTTGTTTTGCAATTTCATTTTTAAACCTCTTTTGTTTTTGTTAAAGCGCTTTATTTTCTTGCTGTCTCCAGTTTACAAAGTCCTGGCCGGACTTGGAATTTCCCCCTGTTTTTTTGCAGAAAAAGTCTAGCGAAAGCCTTATAATATCTGGTATCAAAGCAATTATTTCTTGCAGTTTTATTAGAAAAGAGGACGCATGAAAGTCACCTTTACCGAAATCGCCAAGCTGGCGGGAGTTTCCGTGCCCACCGTTTCCCGCTACTTCAACCAGCAAACCGTCAGTCCCCAAAACCAGCTTAAAATTGCCCAGGCGGCCAAGGCCCTGCACTACAAGCCAAATAAAGCTGGCTCCAAGACCGTCCTGGTCCTCCTGCCCACGGTTACCAACCCGCTCTACGCTGAATTTTACGAAGCCGTCCAGGGGAATCTGGCGCAGCTGGGCTATGACTGCCAGCTGCATGTTGGTCAAGATGACAACTTCCTAGCCAGTTTAAAAAGCAATAAATTTAGCGGTCTGATCACCAGCCTGCCGGAAACGCCCCTGTCCTTGACCAGGCAGCTGCCTACTGTCTCCTTTGACCGGCCTATTTCCCGGGAAATACCCCTGGTCAGCTGTGACAATTATGGCGGCGGACACTTGATTGCCCAAACCGTCCTTAAGAGGGGAGCCAAGGAAATTCTAATCTTCTGCGGCAGCCAGCAAGACCTCTCCCCCATTAATGAGCGCCTGCGGGGCATGATGGATTGCTTCCAAAAGCGGCAAACCAAGTTTTCCACGGCCTACCTGGACTTTACCGCGGGCAACCTCTTTAAGCAGGTCCAGCTGGCCAAGCTGCTGACCGGACAAAAGTACGACGCCATCTGCTGCAGCGATGACATCACCGCCTTGTTGGTCAAGCAGCGAGTCCGCCAGCTGAGCTACCAGCCTTTGGTAACAGGTTTTGACGGCTCCAATTTTGTCCGCAATTTTTTTCCGGACCTGCTGACCGTTAAGCAGCCGATTAAGGACCTGGCGGCTCTGACCTGCCAGTTGCTCGACCAGCGCCTGCGCCGGGGCCATTTCCCCAGCGGCCATAAACAGGAATTGCCGGTCACTTTGCTAGATTTGTGAACGATTCACTTACTTTTCCCTAGAAAGTTTGTTAAATCTGGCGATAAGAGCGCATTCATGCTCAAAAAATCACGATTCCCTATATCTTTTTGCCGGCTATAGGTATATAATTGTTAGCTGTTATGTACCTTAAAAATTATCTACTGCAAGGAGAATAGGATTTTGATGCACAACTTGTTAAATGAGTTCCTGTCTACCGGGCTCATGATTCTTTTCGGTGTTGGCGTGCACTGCGATGACGTTTTGAACAAGACCAAATACCACGGCTCAGGCCACATTTTCGCCATTACGACCTGGTCATTCGGGATTACCGCCTGCCTCTTCATCTTCGGCGGCGTCTGCATGAACCCAGCCATGGCTCTCTGCCAGGCTATCCTGGGGATCATCCCATGGTCCAGCTTCATCCCTTACACTCTGGCTGAATTCGCCGGTGCCTTTGCCGGTGCTCTTCTGGCCTACTTCATGTATGCTGACCACTTCAAGGCTTCCGAAGACACCATCGACGGCGTGGCTACCCGGAACATCTTCTCCACCAACCCTAACCTGCGTAACCTGCCACGGAACTGGATGGTTGAAATGATCGCCACTACCATCTTCTTGAGTGGTATCCTGGCTATCGTTGCCAACTACGAAAAGTTCGGCTTCACTCCACTCCTTGTGGGTCTCTTGGTATGGGCAATCGGTATGGGCCTTGGCGGTACTACTGGCTTCGCCATGAACCAAGCCCGGGACCTTGGTCCTCGTTTAGCCTACCAAATCTTGCCAATCAAGAACAAGGCTAACAACGACTGGCAATACGGTCTGCTTGTTCCTGGTACTGCCCCATTTGTTGGTGCAGTTTTGGCCGCAGCCATTGTTAAGTACTACTTAAAGCTGCATCTTTAATAGAAAAAGCGCTGAATTTCTTCCAGCGCTTTTCTTTTTGCCTTCGATGGCGTGCCCCCTGACGACGTAGCCAGAGCCTTTTTACGAAATTTTGGGGAATCGATAGCCTAAAAAGGCCTCAACCTACAAAATTCGGGGGAATCGAACCCCAAACACAGCTTCAATAGTTTCTGGCGTAAGTTCTCCTGTCCGAACCTGGCCGCCTCTCACCAGCAGGACCTGGTCGGCCAGCCTTTGGGCCAAACGCAGATCATGGATCACCAGGCAGATGGTCAGGCCCTGCTCCTGGTTAAGTTTTTTTACTAAAGTAAAAAATTCTTCCTGAAAACGTAAGTCCATGTTGTTGGTTGGTTCATCTAATAGCAGTACTTGCGGCTCTTGAGCTAGGGCACAGGCCAGCCAGACCCGCTGCTTCTGCCCGCCGGACAGGGCCGCCATTGGCCGCTCCCGCAGGTCGGTTAAGCCAAGCTTATCCAGCACTTGTTCTACCGTCTGGTCCAACTGGTTGTTAAAAATCGAATAATAAGGCAAACGGCCTGCCGCCACAGCCTCTTCCACGGTTAGGTCCCCATAGAGCTGACTTTCCTGCTCCATCAGGGCCACTTTTTGGGCGAAATCTTTAGGTGAAAAAGCCTGATAGTCCTTGCCATCTAGAAGAAGCTGACCACTCTGCGGTTTTAGCTGCCGGGCTAGCAGTTTCAACAAGGTCGACTTGCCCGAACCATTTTCGCCGACAATGGCCGTAATCTGCCCTTCCGGAATTTCAAAGGACGCCTCGTTTAAGACGGGGCGTTTTTTGTATGAAAAAGTAACCTTATCAGCTGTAATCATGCTTTTCCCTCCCTGATCAGCAGGTAGATTAAGACTGGGCCACCCACAATGGCCAGTAGTAAAGTCGCAGACAGGTCGCCCAAGGCCAGACGACCGATTGTATCGGCTGCGGCTAAAATGGCGCTGCCGGCCAGCAGAGTCAGGGGCAGTTGATTTTTCCCCTTGGAATCCAGCAAGCGGGCTAGTTGCGGAGCTAAGATGCCTAAAAAGGACACCGGGCCCAGACTAGCTGTCGCCGCTGCCGCCAAAAAGGCCGCAATGGCTAAAAGGCCTAAGCGGAGCTTCCCCGCCTCCAGCCCCCAGGACTGCAATTTACTGTCGCTGAATTTCAAGTAGGTCAAACTTGGCGCCAAAATGGTTGCCGCTGCCAAAAGCGGTACTGCCAAGAAGACTAATGTTAGACTGCTGGTCCAGTTGCTGGTGACCAGGCTCATCCCATTTTGCCCCGTCACTTCTTCCAAGGCGCTAAAGGCCGCGTTCAAGCCCAGGCCCGCCAAAATCAGCCGGTCAGGAGAGATCTTTTGCGAAAAATAAAATAACAAAACAATGGTTAAACCGTCAGCGACAAAGGCAGCAATGATCTTGCCCAAATAGAAGCTGGGAAATAATATCCCAAAGGCCAGGGCAAAAAAGTTAGCCGAAGCTGACACCCCAATGATGCCCGGGTCAGCCACCACATTGCGGAGAGCCGCCTGTAAAAGCAGGCCGCTAACCCCAACAGCCGCACCGCCAATGAGGGCCGCCAAGAGCCGAGGCAGACGGAGGTTGACGACAACCAAAGAGGCGCTAGTCCCTAAGTTCAAAAAGAGGGCTGCCAGACTGGTCAGGAAAATCGTGACTAATAAGGCTAAATAAGGCCAAAAATCTTTATTTTTCATCATTATTTCCCGGGAAATAACCACTGGCTGACCTGGCGTAAAGCCTTGGCCGCGTTGACATTCGCCGAGGCATTAAAGACTGGCTGCTGCAGATCATAAACCCGCTTATTCTTAACAGCGTCCATCTTGGACCAGAAGGCATTCTGCTTAAATTCCATCTTGAATTGCGGCAGGGTCACGCTTGGCAAGGCGTGCTCTAGTCGCAAAATCACATCCGGATTCTGCTGGGCCAGGGAGTCGCTGCTTGGGGTCAGGTAGGCCTTAGAGGACTTATAGATGTTCTCTCCGCCCGCCAAGGTCACCAAGCTGCCGATATAGGACTTGGCGGTCATGATCATGTAGCCAGAGCCCGGCACCCCCATCAAGATCAGGACTTTTGGCTTCTTTTTAGTCTGCCGCTTTTTGGCATAAGACTTGGCCGACTCAATTTCCTGAACGAAGCGATTGGCCTCTTTTTGCTTCTGGTACTTATTTCCCAGGCTCTTAACACTGGCTTCTAACTGGCCAACTGAGTCCAATTTCAAAAAAGTCACCGGAATGGCCTGCTCTTTAAAGGCGGCGCTGTACTTACTCTTCAAAGTAGATACGGCATAAACCTGACTAGGGTTCAGCTCAGCGATTTTTTCTAGACTCGGCGCCATGGGGCTGCCCACCTTGGCTACGTTTTGGTAGCGCTTAGGCAAGGCCGCCTTGGTTTTCGGCACGCCGACCAAGTTGATGTCCAGCTTGGCAAAAATTTCAGCCAGGGCATTGCTGGTCACGACGACTCGCTCCTGCTTGGCCGCCTTTTGGTCGACATATTTTTTGGCAACCAGGCCGCTGGCGGCTACAACCAGGATTAAGCCTAAAAAGGCGAGAATGATTTTTTGACTTTTTTTCATGATTACTGTTCTTTCTGCTGCTTACTTTTCCGCATTAAATAAATCAAGCCCAAGATGTCCAAAACAAACAGGCTTAAGACCAGGATGCCGCCAAAAAGGAGGAAAAAGAAGTTGCGCTGACTAGCCGCATTTACGGCTTGACTGCGCTGGTTCAGGGACTGGGCCCGGGCGGCTAAGGTATCTTCTTTTTTGTCCAGCTTCTTTTCCTTGGCCTTGACCTCTTTTTCCAGATCTAGCACCTGCTTGGCTACGGCAGCGTCAGAACTAGAATTGTTAGTTTGACTAGCCTGACTGGTCTTTTCTTTGCTGGTCGAGTTTTGACTAGCAGTTTTTTGAGACGCAGAAGCCTTTTTCAAACTCGGCAAGGAAGCTTGATCAAACTTGAAACTAATTTGGTGGGTGGCCTGGTAAGTGCCGGGCACGTCAATCTTGATCTTGGAGGACACAGCCTTGGACAAATCCTGGCTGTAGAAACTATAGGCGTAGTAGTAAAAATTGCTGTCCTTGGTCTTTTTCACGTTGGACGGCAACTGCCCTGCCACCGACAAGACGGTGACTGGCCAAGCGGTCAGGGCCTTCTTGGTCTTAATCGTCATGGTGACCAGGTACTGGCCGTTTTGCACGGTCACCTCCGCCGGCCGGGCATAGTAGCCCGAGGCCATCGAGTTTTCGCTAGTGCCGTATTTATAAGTCTGGTAGCTGACTGATTGGGCGCCCACTTTTTCTCCTGAAAAAAGGCTCAGCCAGATCAAGGGGAGCAGCCAGACGATTTGCCATTTTTTGTTAGTCATGTTTTTTAATCTTTCTCTTGTATAGGTAAAAAACGAGAATTCCTAACCCTCCAAGGTTGGCCAAAAGCAACAGGCTAATTAGGGGCAAGTAAGGATATTCCGCTAATTCTTGCTGAACCAAGGTGCCGGCCGGAGTCGCCTTAACCTGGCGAACGCCAGCCTTAGCCTCTTTTAGCGCCTGGGCCGTCTTGGACATTTGGCTGACTTCAGCGGGGCTGGATGATGCGAACGATGATGAACTTGCTAGCTCTGCGTCGCTAGTTACTGGATCACTAGTTTCCACTTGGCTAGCATCCGCGGTTTCAGCAGAACTTTCGCTAGTGCCTGCAGCTGGTACTGAAGCAGCAGGGGCAGAACTACTGCTTGCCACTTGGCCAGCAGAAAAACTGAAGATCACGTTAAAGAGCTGGTTGCTGATGTTGGCGATCGGCACGCTCATTTTGATCTGCCCTGACAGCTGCTTTTTAGCCAAATTATCCATGTAAAAGCCGTACTGCCAGTAATCGTAGCCGCCTTGCTGGTAGTGACGCTGATTCACCACGGCCTGCCCGTTCATGTTGACGGGGGTAAAAGTTGCGAGCTCGGACTTAACCTTGACGGTCATGGTCACTAGATAGCGGCTGCCCCTTTTCGCAACGGCCGCTTGGTGGGTGTAGTAGCCATCAGCGATGGAGAGGCCGGAACGGTCGCTCTTATACACCCGATAGTACAAGGAGTTAGGCGTGGTCGCCTTTTGCTTTTTAGCTGGTTTAGCCACTTGCTTTTTAGCAGCAGTTTTTTGACTAGATTGACTAGCTGACTGCGGCTTTTTAGCCGCTGAAGAACTAGAAGCTGACTGATTGTTTTCGGTCCGGCTGGTCCCCGTTTTCTTCACGCCCTCCTGCCAAGGTGCGAAGTAGTAGTCGGCTTTTTCACTGAAAACCGACCCATTCATCGCCAAATCGACCGTCAAGACGCCCAAATTGGCTTTTAACAGATAGGTCTTTTTGTCAAAAAGGAGGTCAAAACTATTGCCATCCTTAGACACGTTGGCCTTCTGCCCCTTGACCCCCTGCAAGCTGACGCTCTTGACGACCTGGCTAGTCGTAGCCTGCGCCATGGCCAAAAAAGCCTTGGCTGCCTGGCTGTCAGAATTAACGTGCACCGCCACTTGGGTCACCTTGTCATCATTGACCGTGATTGTAGCCTGCTTGATAAAGCTGCTGGCTGCCGACTTGTCCGCCGTGCCCGTCTTGAGCAGGGTCATGTCGACGGTATAGTCGTCAGCCTTAACTGTTTGTGTTTGCAAAAGGAGCATCCCTGCTAAAAAGCTCAGGATGACCACGCACCATTTTTTCTTCATTGCTCTCCGTCCATCATGTAACCGCTTATCAACACTACAATTATAAGGACTTAGCCGTCGTAATTCAATAGTCTTCATTGACTAAAGTATATCAACTAGATATTTTTTAAATTCTTTATTGACATATTTCACAGCTTATCAGATAATGATAGCGAATACAGGAATATTTAAATTTTGATTGAAGAGAGAAAAAATGAAGAAAACTGCAACTATTCTTGCCTCATTATCACTTGCTTTGGGCCTGGCCGCACCGCTAGCACCAGCTGCATCAGCCTTTGCGGCAACGACCCAAACTCAAACCGTTAAGTCAGCCACTGTTGGCTTTAAGCTGTACAAGACTGGCACTACTGACGCCTCATTAGCCAGCCGCTTTTTGCCAAGCTCAGCCACTGTTTCCGGCGATACCTTGTCCCTCACTGTTTCTAAGGAATCAGCAGCCATGATCAAGTCCATGACCATCAACGGCGTGGCTGGCATAAGCACGACTAACTCTGACGGCTCAGTAACTTTTGCTTTTGCCAAGGCCTACAAGGCTGGTCAAGGCACGGTAAGCTTCGTGGTTGCCACTCCAATGGGCCAGATGACCAACAGCGCCGACATCGTTTTTGATGCTACGGACGGTGCCTACACAGCCAGCGCTCAATACCTGAACGCCAGCGACACCACTAAGACTTCAATGGCTGGCTCATACCTAGGCAAAAACGTTAGCGTAACTGTTACCGGCGGTAAGGTTAGCGCTGTAAAGCTGACTGTTTCCGCAGATGGCGCGGCTGTTTTGGACAAGGTTACTATGAACGGCGTAGCCGGCACTCGCACTAACAACGCCGACAAGACTGCAACCTACACTTTCGCCGGTGGCGCCTACAAGGAAGGCAAGGGCGAAATCAGCTTCGAAGTTAGCGCCCACGCGGGTTCTGCTGTTTCAGCTGTTCTGGTTTTGGGCAGCTTGACTCCAGACACTAGTGCGAAGACCGCCACTGACACTAAGAAGACTCCAGACACTAGCGCGAAGACCGCCACTGACACTAAGAAGACTACCGACACTAAGAAAGCCACTAGCAAGAAGGCTACCAAGAAGAGTACTAAGAAGGCTTCAAAGAAGTCAACTAAGAAGAGCACCAAGAAGGCTTCAAAGAAGTCAACTAAAAAGAGCACTAAGAAGGCTTCAAAGAAGTCAACTAAAAAGAGCACTAAGAAGGCTTCAAAGAAGTCAACTAAGAAGAGCACCAAGAAGGCTTCAAAGAAGTCAACTAAAAAGAGCACTAAGAAGAACGTAAAGAAGACTACGAAGAAGTAGTTCTTCCCGAATAATCCAAGTCCGACATGGACTTGGATTATTTTTTGTCTAAAATCCCCCTGACGACGTAGCCACGACTCTTTTTACGCAATCTATGCCACCCAATGACGTAGCCAGGTGATTTTTAGACTTGAATAACAAGATTATCCCATGGTCCAGCTTAATCCCTTACACTCTGGCTGAATTCGCCGGTGCCTTTGCCGGTGCCCTTCTGGCCTACTTCATGTATGCTGACCACTTCAAGGCTTCCGAAGACACCATCGACGGCGTGGCTACCCGGAACATCTTCTCCACCAACCCTAACCTGCCACGGAACTGGATGGTCGAAATGATCGCCACTACCATCTTCTTGAGTGGTATCCTGGCTATCGTGGCCAAGTTTGAAAAATTCGGCTTTACTCCACTTTTGGTTGGTCTGCTGGTTTGGGCTATCGGTATGGGCCTGGGCGGTACTACTGGCTTCGCCATGAACCAAGCCCGGGACTTGGGCCCTCGTCTGGCTTACCAAATCCTGCCAATCAAGAACAAGGCCAACAACGACTGGCAATACGGCCTGATCGTACCAGGTATCGCGCCATTTGCCAGTACCGTACTGGCTGCCATGTTCGTCAAGTACTTCTTGAAGTTGACTTTCTAATTCAAGAAATATTGAACGTAAACATAAAAGAAAAAAGCGCTGGACCGCGACGTCCAGCGCTTTTTCGCGTAAAAAATAGATATAGATGCGGCCCGGAGGCCGCGGGTTTGCTTGTCTTGGAAAGAATAAAAAAGGTATGGAATCTATAGATCAAGATCTCTTGATCTATGGCTTAAATGATGTTAGAGAATATTGGGTCAGATTATATCAAATTGTGTCATTTGATATGATTTTGCCGAGTGTCTGCTTTAACAGCTTTAATATCTAGACCGACCTTTTTCAAGCAATACCTAGCAAGTAAGTATCACAAACGCTCCCTTGATATGGTTTTCAAGAAAACTGGAGGACAACTTTACAGTCCGTCAACCGAAACCCTATACACAGGCACAAATATTACTCGTTTGCCAAGTGGCTCCTCAAATGAGAGGAGACCATTTGGCTGGATACAACACAGCATCCACTATCCCGTTCGCAAATGAGACGTTCGGGAATACTTTTCTTACTATTTGCATTGCACCGTTGATGTCCGCATTGACCAACAAACCCTTGTTGGTTCTAAACATGCCGCGGTGAATGCGCCGATTGGCTGGGCTCAGCCCTTGCTTTTTCCTGCTCTTATTGCCATTGTTCCAGCATGGCTTTTCGCCGTCAAGAGCACTAGTCTGACTTGTATACGATTCATTTGTGCAGATAACCGTGATACCGACCATATTGGCCTTGTAGCGGATCATATTGATCATCTGCTGGTGAGGCAAGCCAACAAAGTTCTGATTGTTTTTCTTGCCCATATTTACTGACCGTTTCCATGTCTTGTTCTTGCCAATCACAATAGTATTTGCTCCACAGCTTAGCGCGTAATCTACTATGCGCTTGGATGCCTTGTGGGCAAATTGACGAATCTTGGCATTGCGCCAATCGGTTAGGCGCTGCATGGATTTGGTCTGGCCGTATACTGCCTTTGGGCCTTGCTTGGTATTGATGATGCTTTCGAGCTGGTGGTATTGAGCTTGAAGGCTCTTCAATTTCGCCATGCGCTTGTTGTAGTACTGATTGGCAGACTTGATTGCACGGCCGTTAATGAGTAAGGCCTTATCGCCAGTATTTGAGACGCAGGCAAATGCATTATCTACACCTGGATCGATACCAATATAGCGTCCGTTGTCTGGCAGATATGGTTTCTGGTTTGCAGCTGGAGTGTAGGCTACTGTGAGTTTATAACCATTTGACAGTGGCTTAATTGCGATGCGATTGACCTTTTTTATGCCGTCTGCAAGCTTGATGCTAAGCCCCAAAGAATGAATAATCAGATACCGCGCTACGACATCTTTGCCATCAGCACTTTTCACTTCTTTGACTCTCGCGTTTTGCGGTGTCACGTAAAAAGTATGACGTCTGCTTTTCTTCAAGTAACGTGGAATTCTCGGCCTGCCGGTAAATTTCTGTGGTGCTATTTTGTAAGATTGCAAGGCACAGAACCAGGCCTTCCAAACCGCGGCTACTTCTTTAAGCGTCTGTTGAGCACATTGAACAGTGGGCATCTGACCATAAAGCATAAGCTCATTGGCATTTCTTTTATTTTTGAAGATCCTGTCCAAGCCCTCATAATAAATCGATCCTTTTCTCTTGAAAAGGGCTTGTCTGAGCTGATACAAAGCGGCGTTATAAATCTTATGAGCAATTTCTGCCGCACGGTCAAGCTCTGGAGTAGCCTTGATGTAATACTCACTGGCCAATTGGTCAATGAGTTCACTATTTCTCGGAATTGTCTTTTGTTTTTTCTTTCTTTTCGCTTGGACCATTTTCGTTTTACCTCCTTTCCTAATAATTCATCCACTGGCCTTAGTGTTACTTGTTCGAAAAGTAATATAGATCACTGACTGTCTTTAGATTATTTCTATGATTTTAAGTTCTTCTACATTCTCGTACCTCTAAGAATTATTATATCACGCCTCACCGAACTGGACACGAACAAAAGGTAAAGAATTGATTTATTCTGTCAAAAGCAACAGTATGGACTAATTTGACTCAAAATTTTCTAACTATACGGGGGAAGTATGAATGTTCTATGACGACTTTCTTACTTTTCTCCTAGGAAAACTTTTGTTTTTTACCTTGATTGACTCCCTAAATCTGCCCTTAAACAGCCGTTCTTACATTTTCTTCAAAGTGTAAAGGGCGGAAAATCGGGCTTGCTGCCTCCTTGCTCCTGGTCAGCACTCCTTTGGCAAAGCCCTTAAGCTAATACTTGCAAGGCGCCGAGCAAGAAAAAATTAAGGAGTGCGAAAAAATGAACATGCAAATCAATCAAGCAATGGACCAAGCCTGGGAAAGGCGAAAATTAGTCGCCGGAGCCTTGAAAACGGCCCATGTCTACCGGAAGTGTGCCGATTACGAGGACCTTTTTCAAGAAGGCCTGATCGTCTACGCCCAATGCCTGCAAGAAATGGCTGACCAGCCGCAAGAAGAAGCTGACAAGCTGGCCTTCCGCAAGGTCTACTGGCGGATCCTTGACCTGCTCCGGCAGAAAAAGCGGCAAAGAGACCACGACGAACCACTGCTGGCTGCCGCCTTTGTTGGTCAGGCCGACCAGCACAATCTGCTTCTTAAGGAAGCCTGGAAGAAGCTGTCGACTAGCGAAAAGTTACTTTTAGGCCAGAACATCCTGGCTGGCCGCAGCCTCAAGGAAACGGCCGACTTAATGAATATTCCCTACCGGACGGCCAGCCGGATTAAGAAGCAGGCCCTGGAGAAACTCCGCCGGCAGTTAGCCTGAATTATTATAAAGAAACAAAGCAAAGCCCCCGCGACCGCGGGGGCTTTTCGTTATATTCTGAATAAGAGCTTTTTCTCAGCCTGCTTTAAGGCATAGTCTAAATCATCTGGTAAAAGAGGTAGGCTGAGTTCATCCAGCAGGATCTGCTTTAAGACTGCCTTCTCCTCTGCCTTGATCTCAGCCAAAAGCTGCCTTAAAGAGGGGATCCGGCCGGCCAGGTCGGCCTCAACCGCCTGCTGGTAGCTGGGTCCATAGAGCAGGTTCCAGTCACCCTGTCTGCAAACCGGGCAGCCCACCTGCCCAGCCAGGCCATGAAAAAGGCTGCAGTAAAGGGCGTTGTGCTCAACCGCTTCTTTCACTTGCCGGCTGGCATTGGCATAGCCGCGCTTCACCTGAAAGAAATAGCAGTTGACCCCGGCCAAGTCGGTCATGAGCAGCCCTCCCTGGCAGGCTTCCATCCCCCGCATCCGCTGCAGGGCCACCAGGTCCACCAGGCCGGCGTGGAAGGATTCCGGGGAAAAAATTGCCCCATGCCCCGCCGAAATCACGTGCTGCTCCCGGATCCCCAGGAGCTTGTAGAGCTTGTCCTGCAAGGGGTAGCCGCCGGGCAGGTCCTCGTTGACGAAGTGGGCCAGCAGGGTCTTGGTCGTGGCTCTTAAGACGATCTCTCCCTGCTTCCGGTCGACTAGCAAGGTCCGGTAAGAAGCAGCTGGCCCCAGGTCATAAGCCAGAATAAAGTCCGGTCCCAGCCGGTACTTGTCCAGCTTTTTGGCCTTGATTTTTCCTTCGGCTAATCCTGCCTGGTAATACTCCCGGCTGTAGACCGTCATCATTTGAAGGCCTCGTGGCAGACTAAATTCCGCCTTAGGATCGTCTTTAAAGGAAGCGCAGCAAAATTTTTCGATCTTGCTTCTGGCTCTTTATCCTTGAGCAGGTAGCGCAGGACATAGTAGATCCGGGGATCTCTTTTCCCGCTAGAGATTTGAAACCCCGCCAGTTCCACGCCTGGTCCGTAGTGTTTGCCGAAATATTTCTCTTCATACAAGGGACCGAAGAGGTCAAGCCAGCTTCTGAGTTCTTCCCCATCCACTTCTTCTCCCTGCAACAAGGCGGAAAAAGCTGCCGGCTGTCCTTTAAGCCCGGCAAGGTCGTTGATATGGACCAGTTCTGCCGGGAAAGTATTGGTCAAAAAGCAGGCGTTGTTGCGGAAATAGACCCGCGGCCCGTGAAAAAGGACGTATTTCTTAGCCTCTTCAGTCTGCAGGAGAGCCAGCTGGTCAGCCGTCAAGTCCCGGACCCGCTTCCTTTTCTTGGCAAAAAGCTGCAGGAGCAGCCAGGCCAGCCGGTCAGCATCAGAAGCCAGCTCCGGCTCAGTCAGCAAGACCCGTTTGACTTCTTCCTGGAAATTCTTTTGCAGTTCACCCAGGGCCTGGCGGATTAAAGGGACGTCAGCTGGCTTGATCACATTCTTTCTTTGCTTGTCCAAGAGCAAATCGCTCAAACAGATTCTCTTGCTCTCCAGCTCCCGGCCCAAACTGGCCGACCAGACCCGGCCAGCCAGCAGCTGCTTAAGTGCCGCTTCAACTTCTTCCATTTTTCCTTTCCCTGTATTCAAAACAACCTACTTAACTGTGGATAGCCCTTATATTATGAAGAATTGAGGGCATCCATTCCAAGTTAAAAATATAGCATACTCCCGCGTTAATTAAAAGCGCTAACATCTGTTTTTTTAATCAATCCCTTTTACTCTGCTTAGCCCTATTGTTAAGGCAAATGAGTTATTATATTAATTAAGGAACATGTCGTATTTTATAGGGAGAAAGCCATGCAACTTACTAGAGCATTTGCCTACGCTGTCTCAGAGTATTTTGTGTAATTATAATATTATTGTTGTTGCGTTCATCACTGCAGATCAAGCGCCACACCCGTGGATAGGGCCGATGCCAGGGGAAGGACCGGGCAATTTCGGCCAGTTATGAAGCCGGCGTCCTGGAATTTAAGATCAGAATGCGCTGACTAGCCAGTCAGGCAAAGAGTTCATTCGTGTATATCGTTACATCGGAACATTATCAAGAATAAAATCCATAACAAAACCAGCCCAAGCTGTCGCTTGAGCTGGTTTTTTAGTGCTATTATCTTGTTTTTCCGCTTTTTACTTAAGCAGGTCCTTGGCCATTTCAAAGCAGCCCAAGGTAGCTGAACCGTTGTTGGCAACGATCGGCCGCACGATCAGTTCATCCAGGTCTGGCAGGGCAACGTAGTCGTTGTTCATTTCCGCGAAGTACTTTCTGACCGTTGGCATGTCGCCTTCGTTCAAGACTGACCCGCCGACAACCATGACGTCTGGCCGGATGGTCAAGTAGATGTTGTAGAGCATCTCAGCCACGTAGTAGGAAATCAAGTCAAAGACTGGGTGGCTACGGTCCAGGTCTTCCCCAGGAATCCCGGTTCTGCCCTTGATCGTCGGACCAGCCGTCAAACCTTCCCCACAGGCGTCGTGGTGGAAAGGACAACCGCCTTCATACTTGTCGTCCGCCCGCTTAGGAATGCGCATGTGGCCCATTTCTGAGTGGTTGGTGTAGCCGATGAAGTGGCCTTGCTGGATGGCACCGGCCCCAACGCCAGTCCCGATGGTGATGTAAAGGTAGGTCTTTTCATCATCCCGGCCGCGGGCAATGTATTCCCCGTAGCAGGAAGCGTTGACGTCAGTCGTCAAAACGGCTGGCACGCCCAGTTCCTTTTCAAAGTAGCCCTTTAATTCAGTATTTGACCAGCCAGCCTTTGGGGTCTTGGAAATGTAGCCAAAAGTTGCTGACTTCGGGTCGATGTCGATCGGGCCAAAAGAGCCGATCCCGATGGCCTTGACTGGGTTCTCCTTGAAGAAGTCCCGGCAGGCTGCCAGGGTTTCCGCCGGAGTCGTGGTTGGCACCCGCTTGGTTGCAGTGGTTTCCCCAGTCTCAACGTTTTGCACGCCCAAGATAAACTTGGTGCCGCCGGCTTCAATACTGCCTACAAAAGTATCTGTCATGTTCTCACCTATGCTTCTGTTAACTCTCAATTTTGTCTTTTAAGCTTCATCGCCTGGTTTGGAAGCGATGATCGTAGCTTGACCATCTAAAGTATAACAGGAAATCGTTGATGGCAAAATCAGATGATCACCTTTTTTCAGCGGATAAGTCTGCCCGTCGACCGTCAAGTCGCAAGATCCATCCAAGACTGACAGCAAGCGGTACTTGCCATCCTTGATCTCAAAGTCACCCTTGCCGCGAACGTCCAGCTTGAAGACGCCGAAGTATTCCGCCATCACGAACTGGGTCACGTGAACGTCGCCAACATCCCATTCTTCATGGTTGAGCTTTGGCATTTCAAACGGCACTTGCACCGTGTCGATTGACTGCTGCAAGTGGAGCTGGCGCAGCTTGCCTGTCTTCTTGTCTACCCGGTCAAAGTCGTACATCCGGTAGGTGGTGTCGCTGGACTGCTGGGTTTCCAAAACCATGATGCCGCTGCCGACAGCGTGCACCATGCCATGTGGCACGTAGAAGAAGTCCCCTTCATGCACCGGGACAGTCCGTAAGAGCTTCTTCCATTCCCCGTTTTTCACCATTTCAGCGAATTCTTCCCGGGTCTGGGCATTGTGGCCGTAGTAGAGCTTGGCGCCTGGCTTGGCCTTAATCACGTACCAGGATTCAGTCTTGCCCAGCTCCCCTTCGTGAATTCTGGCGTATTCATTGTCCGGGTGCACTTGGACGGACAGGTCCTGGTTGGCATCCAAAATCTTGGTCAAAAGCGGGAAGACGTCCCCCTTGGCATTGCCGAAAAGTTCCCGGTGCTGGTCCCACAATTCATTCAGCTTCATGCCCTGGTAAGGGCCGTTCTTGATGCTTGCCGGGCCATGCGGGTGGGCTGAAATCGCCCAAGCTTCACCGGTATGGTTGCTGGGAATGTCATAGCCAAACTCGTCGCGCAGGCCAGTGCCGCCCCAGATTTTTTCATGAAAAACTGGCTCCAAAAATAATGGTTCTGCCATTTGCATTTAGTCTCCTTTGCACCTTCGATTGTGTTTCCGCTTACTTATTTACTCCATTAACATCATAAGCTATTTTGCGGTCGGATTGGGAAAAAACAGCGAAAGTTCTTGCAAAAAACAACAAAAATCAATCCGCGTCCAGCTCATTGCTGTCGCTCAGCTTCCGGTACCAGTAGGCTGACTTCTTCAAGGTCTTCTTCTGGGTGTGAATGTCGTCGCGGATCAGCCCGTAGCGGTTCCGGTAGGCATTCATCCAGGACCATTTTGAGTGTCCCATCAGATTAATTAGCATTATGTAAAATATCCCGAATTTCAACTTTTTCATCAAGACCTTATATCTGTATTTCAGGCCATTAATCCTTTGTGCTCTCGCTATGGAACCTGCCCAACCTATTTGCTCTCGCTAGGGAACCTGCCCAACCTAATCTGGGATGCGAATTAAGATATTGTAGCTTTTCAGTTGCTAATTGTTTAATAGTTTCATTTTCTGTATTTTTCAGTATTAATTCTAAATCCACTTTATAAAGGTCGGGGTTTTTAAGTAGCTTTTCAGCTGCTAATTGTTTAATAGTTTCATTTTCTGTATTTTTCAGTATTAATGTTAAATCCTCTTTAGAAATGTCGGGTGTTTTAATTGATTTAATTAACCCGTATTGCTTTAAAGCCATTAATCGTAGTTGATCATCTAGTATACTTGACATCTGTTCCTCCTGTTTAACGTCACTGGGACTTTGCCACAAAAAAACCGTGCTCGATATACGAACACGGTTAAGTGACGTATATCCGTTTACAGTGGAGCACCTTACCGGTCGGTAGGTTGCTGCTAGGTCAAAGTGTGTAACCACTCACTAGCTCTTGATATAACACGTGATTTAATTGTTAGTTTAACTTTATAATATTTATTTGCTAATGTCAAGACATTTCTTAAGTATCCAAGCAAAAGACAGGACCATTTTGAGTGTCCCATCAGATTAATTAGCATTATGTAAAATATCCCGAATTTTAACTTTTTCATCAGGGGTAGCATTCTTATATCTGTATTTCAGGTCATTAAGACTTTGTCCTCTCGCTATGGAAGCTGCCCAACCTCTCGCATCATGTAATCTGCGATACGAATTCAAACTCTTTTGGATGGCCTGACTATTAAGATGTTGCAGCTTTTCAGTTGCTAATTGTTTAATAGTTTCATTTCCTGTATTTTTCTGTATTAATTTTAAATCCGCTTCAGAAATGTCGGGGTTTTTAATAAGCTGTTGCAGTTTTTCAGGTGCTAATTGTTTAATGTATTGCTTTAAAGCCATTGATTGTAGTTGATCATATAGTATACTTGCCATCTTTTTCTCCTGTTTAACGTCACTGGGACTTTGTCACAAAAAAACCGTGTTCGATATACGAACACGGTTAAGTGACGTATATCCGTTTACAGTGGAGCACCTTACCGGTCGGCAGGTTGCTGCTAGGTCAAAGTGTGTAACCACTCACTAGCTCTTGATATAACACGTGATTTAATTGTTAGTTTAACTTTATAATATTTATTTGCTAATGTCAAGACATTTCTTAAGTATCCAA
>SKER01000260.1_pt1 | contig 69655 bp, 60 predicted proteins | sample 4826961 | NCBI WGS metagenome assembly SKER01 (sample SAMN11008804, study PRJNA524170) | human gut metagenome | biome: Human fecal sample; material: Feces; isolation source: fecal sample from pouch patient p47 | host: Homo sapiens | place: Israel: Tel-Aviv | collected 2016-11-16 | reverse complement strand
ATGTCAAGACCTGGTAAGGTTCTTCGCGTTGCTTCGAATTAAACCACATGCTCCACCGCTTGTGCGGGCCCCCGTCAATTCCTTTGAGTTTCAACCTTGCGGTCGTACTCCCCAGGCGGAGTGCTTAATGCGTTAGCTGCGGCACTAAGCCCCGGAAAGGGCCTAACACCTAGCACTCATCGTTTACGGCGTGGACTACCAGGGTATCTAATCCTGTTTGCTCCCCACGCTTTCGAGCCTCAGCGTCAGTTACAGACCAGAGAGCCGCTTTCGCCACCGGTGTTCCTCCATATATCTACGCATTTCACCGCTACACATGGAATTCCACTCTCCCCTTCTGCACTCAAGTCTAACAGTTTCCAAAGCGAACAATGGTTAAGCCACTGCCTTTAACTTCAGACTTACTAAACCGCCTGCGCTCCCTTTACGCCCAATAAATCCGGACAACGCTCGGGACCTACGTATTACCGCGGCTGCTGGCACGTAGTTAGCCGTCCCTTTCTGGTAGCGTACCGTCACTGTGTAAACTTTCCACTCTTACACTCGTTCTTCCGCTACAACAGAGCTTTACGATCCGAAAACCTTCTTCACTCACGCGGCGTTGCTCGGTCAGACTTTCGTCCATTGCCGAAGATTCCCTACTGCTGCCTCCCGTAGGAGTCTGGGCCGTGTCTCAGTCCCAGTGTGGCCGATCACCCTCTCAGGTCGGCTATGTATCGTTGCCTTGGTAGGCCGCTACCCTACCAACTAGCTAATACAACGCAGGTCCATCTGATAGTGATACAATGGTATCTTTCAAATCTCTAACATGTGTTAGAGTTTTTTATGCGGTATTAGCTATCGTTTCCAATAGTTATCCCCCGCTATCAGGCAGGTTACCTACGCGTTACTCACCCGTTCGCGACTCATTAATAGCGGTGGAGCAAGCTCCGGTGATATTAATGCGTTCCACTTGCATGTATTAGGCACGCCGCCAGCGTTCGTCCTGAGCCAGGATCAAACTCTCATTTAATCTTTACTCAATCCGTCTCTGACAGATTTATTGCTTTTCTTGACAGGTTAATTCCTTAACCCGCACGTCTTGGTTGCTTCGCTATTCAGTTCTCAAAGGTCTTTCGTCCCCTCTCGAGGACAGCTTCTTTATTCTAGCAAACACCTTCACCCTTGTCAATAGGTTTGTCGGGATTTTTTTATTTTTTGAAACTTGGAGAAAATCTTAGTGGAGACTAATATTAGCATCTTTTTATCGGGCTAAGGCAAATGCTTGTTTCTAACAAAAAAAGGACGAACAAAACTGAATTCTGAAGGTCAGAAATAGCAATTTCGTTCGTCTTTTGGACTTAAAAATTAAACTCTCAGTACCTCGCTACTTGCTGTCAATCGTTGAATTTTTATAGCCATAAAGGATATAGATTAGGATACCGATAGCAAGCGCTACTCCAAAGGCAATCCAAGTAATGGTCATAAATTGGCTCATTAGGGAAAGACAGATAATAATTGAAATAACCGGTAGAACTGGAACCAAAGGGGTTTTAAACTGATCCTTTTCTGGTTTTCCTTTATCCCGTCGTAGCTTAATTAGCGCTAGGGCAAGGACAATCAAATAAGCCAAGGTACAGATATTAACGAATTCAGCCAAAGTTGCCAAGGGGATAATTCCTGTAAAAATAATCGCAAATATCCCAACAACCAAGGTTGCATAGTCTGGAATCTTGGATTTTTCCGAAATATGACTCATTGATTTTGGTAAAAGGCCATCACGACTGATACTGTAAACGGTTCGTGACAGGGCGTAGGTCATCGAAATACAAACCGTTATCAGGGTTAGGATGGCTACTGTCGAAACATAATTGGCAGCCCAATTTAGACCCACATGGCGCAGGGCAAATGCCACAGCATCATCTACACCCAACTTCGAATAATGAACAATGCCAGTTAAAACAAGGGTGACTAAGATGTAAACAATTGTCACCATAATCAATGATAGACTGATTCCTCTAGGGACAGTCTTATGGGGTTCCCTGGTTTCATCAACAGCCATTGATAGGGACTCAAAGCCCAGAAAGGCGAAAAACATAATCGAGGCACCAGCCATGATTCCGGTTTTTCCACCATACAATTGACCAAATCCAAAAGGCATAAAGTTAGACCAATTGTTAGTATCGATAAAGAAGAGACCAGCAATCACAAATAGGGCTAGAGCCGAAAATTTCAGAATAACTAGAAGGCTATTAAAACGCAATACGGACTTTGAATTCATCAAGACCAAAGCGGTCACAGCCAGCATAACCAGTACAGGTAAGAGATCAATATAGTGGCCTTGGCTAGGATTAAAGGTCCCATTCAGGGCAGTAGGTAGGGTAAAATGAAAATTATTTGCCAATAAACCTTTTAAATAGGCCCCCCAGCCTGAGGCAACACTAGAAATGGCTGTCAGAAATTCCAAAATGATCATCCAGCCAACTAGCCAAGCTGGAAATTCTCCCAAGGTGGCATAGACATAGCTATAGGCACCGCCATTAGCCGGCAAGCGTGAAGTAAATTCTGCGTAAAAGAGGGCTGAAATCCCAACGGCAATAGCAGCAATAACAATGGAAATCACCAAACCTGGACCAGCATACTTTGCCGCACCAGTTCCAGTAATCGTGAAGATACCGGTTCCAACCATGGACCCCAAGCCGAGAAAAACTAAATCAATGACTCGCAAGTTGCGAGCCATTTCTGTCTTAGTCTGACGTGGATCTTTTTTTCGAAAAATATTCACTTATCTCTCCTTGATTTTTATATTTTCAAGTTTATCATAGGGGTAATTGATTGTAAATACTTTCGAACTCTAAGTTAAAGAATAAATATACAAATGAAATGACATGGATTTCCACCTTAAAAAGCTGAGTGGGGAAAAATTCCCGACTGGTAATACTCAATGAAAATCGAAATTGGCCGAGGCAACGAACCGAAGACAGTACTGGAGTACGGCAAGGTGAGTTAACAACGGAAAATTTTGATTTTCGAAGAGTGTAAGAAGAAAATTATAGCAATTTCCTCTTATTCGCTATCTAATCGGAGAAAGAAGTATGACCATCAACTAATGCTTTCTAGAGTTTTTTCAGAAAACTGATTTGAAACCATAAGAAAAAAGGGATGAACTCCCTTTTTCTTATGCATTATCAGAGCTGTTTTCAGATTCAGACATCTTTTCTTTTACTTCATCGTAAGAGAGGGCATGATTTTCTTTTTCTGAGTCTTCCAAGTCTTCCTCAGGCATCTTACCTGTTTCGTAGATAGACTTGATTTGAGCAGCATCCAAGGTTTCATATTTGAGTAGGGCTTCTGCAATCAATTTGTGGGTTTCACGGTTAGAATTAATCACATCAGCAGCCTTGTTACGGGCTTCGTTCAAGAGTTGACGCACTTCTTCGTCAATCAGGACAGCTGTTTGACTTGAGTAGGACTTATCGCCAGGCATCTGACCAGGGTTCATGGCATGGTTACCTTCATACTGAACAGGGCCAAGTTTGTCACTCATACCATACTCAGCTACCATTGCTCGAGCCAGAGCTGTTGCCTGTTCAAAGTCATTGGAAGCTCCTGAAGTTTGAACATTGAAGATAATTTCTTCAGCTACACGACCACCCATGAGACCTGCTAATTGTTCTTTCAGCTCATCCTTAGACAGAAGGTTCTGATCTTCCTTAGGAAGGGAAATCATGTAACCACCGGCACGACCACGTGGGACGATGGTAACCTTGTGGACATCACGCGCACTTGAGAGGACCAAACCAACAATGGTATGACCAGCTTCGTGGAAGGCCACGATTTGCCTTTCCTTTTCCGAAACTTTCTTGTCTTTTTTAGAAGGGCCTGCGATGACACGGTCTTCCGCTTCGTCAATATCACTGGCATCAATCTTGGTCTTATTGCGACGGGCGGCAACCAGTGCTGCCTCATTCAAGACATTTTCAAGGTCAGCACCGACAAAACCAGGAGTCTGTTGGGCAATGACCTTAAGATCAACATCGTCCTTGAGTGGCTTATTTTTGGAGTGAACTTTAAGGATAGCTTCACGTCCCTTGACGTCTGGACGGCCAACGAGAACCTTACGGTCGAAACGACCTGGACGAAGGAGGGCTGGGTCAAGAACATCACTCCGGTTGGTTGCTGCAATAACGATGATGCTTTCATTACCTTCAAAACCATCCATTTCAACTAAGAGTTGGTTGAGGGTTTGTTCACGTTCGTCGTTTCCACCACCCATTCCGGCACCACGGCGACGACCAACGGCATCGATTTCATCAATGAAAATCAAGGCACGTTCTGCTTTTTTGGCATCCTCAAAGAGGGAGCGAACCCGACTAGCACCGACACCGACAAACATTTCTACGAAGTCAGAACCTGAGATGCTAAAGAAGGGAACGCCGGCTTCACCAGCAACAGCCTTAGCCAAAAGGGTCTTACCTGTTCCGGGAGGGCCTTCAAGAAGAACACCTGTCGGAATACGGGCACCCAAAGCCCGATACTTTTTAGGATTTTTCAGGAAGTCAACAACTTCAACCAGTTCTTGCTTTTCTTCTTCTGCACCGGCAACATCTGAGAAGCGAACCTTAATGTCATCCTTGCTGGCTGCCTTAGCCTTGTTGCGACCAAAGCTCATGGCACCGCGGGCACCACCGCCACCACCTTGGCTCATCATGAAGTAGAAGAGTAGCCCCATGATGACTAAGGGGACAAAGAGACTAAAGACGTAGGACAAAATTGTCCCACTAGAGCTCTCAGGAATAACCTTAATCTTCGTTCCAGAATCATCGGCGGCCTTTTGCAACTGATCCATTGAAGAATCACTAGGCAAAATAACCGAAGTAAACTTGGTAACTTTTTCTGTGCTTGTTGAATTCAAAAGATTAAAGCTGGAATTATTGGACGATGTCTTTTTAGCCTTGGCATAGTCTCCCGTCACCTTAACCACACTACCACTTGGTTGATAGGTGACAGACTTAACATCCCCAGCCTTAATTTCTTTAACTAAAGTTGAATAACCAACTTCGCGCGTCTGGCCAGAATCTCCCCGCAACCAGAAGTTAGCCGCTGTTACGGCAACAACGATTAGTACGAGATAGATATAGCCATTTTTGACGAGACCATTTCTATTTTTATTATTCATGGACTAACAAATATCTTTCTAATTGCTTGTTTTATAAATTTCTTCTTTGAGCACACCAACGTAAGGAAGATTGCGATATTTTTCAGCATAATCTAGACCGAAGCCTACGACAAATTCATTGGGAACGTCATAGCAAACGTAGTCAGCATCGATATCAACAACCCGACCTTCCGGCTTATTAAAAAGCGTTGCAATCTTGACAGACTTGGCCTGACGGTACTTAAACATATCGCGCAAATACAAGAGGGTACGACCAGTATCAATAATATCCTCAACGAAGATGACATCGCGCCCCTCAATATTGGTATCAACATCTTTCAGAATTTTAACTTCGCCACTGCTCTGTGTACCACCCTGATAAGAAGAAACGACCATAAAGTCGATTTCGATATGGGTATCAATATGCTTAATCAACTCTGCCATAAAAGGGACAGCACCCTTCAGAACGCCAACCAAAAGGGGATTTTTTCCCTCATAGTCCTTAGTCAACTCTTGGCCAAGTTCTTGGGTCTTTGTCACTATCTCCTCAGCAGAGTAAAGAACTTTTTCAATATCATTATCCAGGCTCATAAATCACCATTTTTTCTAGTTTTTATACACAATTTAGCTTTAATTGTAACACACTGAGGGGCTTTTCTCAAATATAAGTGTTCCCCTGCTAGGACAAAAATTATCTGACCATTTTGCTCAGCAACAATGGCTTGAGCTCTTTCCTGCGCTGGAATTTTTTGGTCGATAAAAAGACGGCGAACTTTTTTGTGAAAAGTTCCAAAATCAATGGCATCACCAGCCCTTCTAGAACGCAGGAGGATGGGATCAAGACTGGTCAAGCCTAAGCTACCTGTCTGACCGAATTCAAAGTTCTTTTGACCAATACTGACGATATTGCCATATTCTAACACTTGAGTGGGAACAGGACTATCCGTCTGAGGACTGATTTTATCCAGCCAAAATCGCTCATTATCAATATGCAAATAATAACCTGATTTCAGGTAACTATCTCCTGATTTGGCCTTTCGAATACTTTCCAATAGACTATCAAATTGAGCCCGACTTAGCGATAAATCTGGATAGGCTTCCAAATAATCTTGGAGCAAATAAACTTGGACGGCCGGACTTTGTTTGTGGAAGACTTGAAGATCTGTCCCATCTAAATTAGCCGTCAAATCTGCTAGAGCAGCAAAGAGAGTTTGGACTTCTGTCCCCAATTCTCTTATGGCTGTTGAAATTTTAGGATTTTCCTTGGCCAATTCTGATAGATAGTGGTGGCGAATGCGATTGCGCAGGTAGGCATCACTTTGATTGCTGGCATCCTCAAAGTGGAAAACCTCTGGGAGTTCTTCTTTTCTGATGTTTAGAAAAGGACGAATGATTTGACCTGGACCAAATTCTTGGACCGCCTTAATTCCAGCTAGATGCCTAAGCCGACTGCCACGTAAGATACGCATAAAGATGGTCTCAGCCTGGTCATCGGCATGATGGGCTGTGACTAAGGCTGTATAGCCCTCCTTCTCCATAACTTTCTTGAAAAAATTATAGCGAAAGTCTCTAGCACTCTTTTCAGAGAAGTTACCTGTGAAATGAGCTAAATAAAAGGGGAGACCATGGTCCTCGGCCCAGTCTCGCAGATAAGTCTCTTCAAGGTCTGACTGCTGACGTTGCTTGTGGTTGACATGAGCTAGACCAATTTCTATAGCTAGGTCCTCTTGATGCGCCTGCAAGAAAAGGAGTAAATTCATGGAATCTACTCCAGCAGAAACGGCTACTAAAACCTTGTCGTGCTTAGCAAAATAAGCTTTTTTTTGAATATCCTCTAGAATTTTCTGCATCGTCATCTTAATATCCTATAAACATCATCAGCGACGGCTGTGATGTCATCATAGCTGGCATTTTCTGTAAAAATGGAAAGGATAAAGGGGGTATCTCCATAGACAATAGCCACATCATGACGGTAGTCGTAGGCATCACCTATCTTATGAGCTACCTTGACGGAGATATTTTTGGAAATTCTTTGATTATCATAATCCGTTGATGCTAAGTAGTCGGTAATGTCCCCATGTTGTTTGTAGATGGCTTCCATCATTTTTCCAGCGGTCTTAGCAGAAACCTTGCGTTCCTTCATATCCCACTTTTCTCCAATTGCCGACTTTATGGTCTTTTGGAAATCCTTATCATACTGGTGGGCCACATAGTAACCCAGGATATTAGTCGCCACATTATCAGAATACTGGGTTACATGACGCTCTAAATCGCTGATAGTGTAGGATTTATTGTCAGCTGTCTTACTAAGTGTTCCGCTACCTTCTGTCTTATAGGCATCCTTAAAACTATTGACAGCTGAACTATAGGTTAGGCTTTGGGAAGCCTTTATCTTGCCCTTATTCAATTGGTCCTGAACATAGTAAAGCAGGGGCAACTTGCTGACACTAGCGGAATACATAGGCTTATCCGCATTGATTTGGGCCACCTTGCCACTGTCTAATTGCTTCACATAAATGCTGTATTTACTGCTATCAGCATATTTTTTTTTGAGGACTTCCTCAACCTTCTCAATACGGACATCCTTTAGGGTCAGGGTTTTCTCATCCAACCAACCTTGACCTTTGACATAAAAATAACGGCCGTGATGGGTTTCTGCTTGCTGGCTAATCTGAATTTTACTATAAATAGCTAAGCTTGACTTTTTAGGACTTGCCCCAGAGACATAAGGATCTTGATAGACGACAACTCTATCAGAAGTCCAATATTCTCTTGGTTTTTCAAGGGCTTCTTTTGTCAAAATCTTATCGTCATAAAAGTCTTGAAAACTGGCCTTGGCATAGGTTCCATTTCCCAACTGGAAAACTGGTGTGCCTTTTTTGTTCGTGAGAATTTTTTTGAGGCCAATTTTAGAATTTGGTTGAAGTTGACTGGCCCTTTTAGAAAGCTCCGCATCTGCATAGGTCGTGACAGACTTGTAAACATTGGGATTTTTAGGAAGCCTAGCAAAATACATGTAGGAAAAATTTTGGGTCAAGGTCTCATTTTTAGTCCGACTGGCCTTGGCCATGGGAAAGGCAATTAGAAAAATTTGCAGTAAAACCAAAAAGGCAAAGAGTTTTACCGTCTCGTTGCCTGATTTAATCCTCATGAGTCTCCTCCTCTTTTAAGGATTGATTTTTCTGATGGAGCTCCTCCAGTTTTTCATCGGAGTAAGCTAAAAATTTTTCAATTGTCTCAATCAAATTTTCCATAATTATTGGGGAACCAGCTCAGGAATGATGAAGGTCACTTCACCTGAGTTGGAATAATGATACTTGGCCCTTGCATACTTTTCAACAAATTCGTCATCCTTGAGCTGTTTAGCTAGTTGCTCTTCCTTGCTGGTCTGCGACTTGGTCTCCTTATAATTGGCCTTTAGTTTGACAATTTCTGCCTTTTTACTTTGCAAATCTCGATAACTAGAGACTAAGTTGTAGGTTGGCAGGATAAAAAGGAGGATGACGAAGATTAAGGTCCAGCCCATAAAACGATGACGCTTACGGGCTTCCTCTTCTTCGTATCGCTTGGTTAAATTGGTTTCCTTAATATAGTCGTTATTTAACTGGACAACCTTGTCACTCTTGCTCATCTGCCTTTATCCTTTTTTCACTAAGAATTTCATACATCTTTTGGGCATCTTCCTTCTTGGTACTGTCTTTCATCTCTAACACACGCACGGTCAAGAGTTTATTGCCAAAACGAATTTCAATTTGGTCATTTAGTTTCAAGTCTGTTGAGGACTTGGCCAGGATGCCATTAACCTTGATGCGTCCCTTATCAGCCACTTCCTTGGCGACTGGGCGACGCTTGATAATTCGAGAGACCTTTAAATATTTATCTAATCGCATGCTTCCTCCAGAATTCAAGAGAGAATCTTTTTGTGCTCATAATTTTACTTATTTTATCATGAATTTCTAAAAAACGCAGGACTTTAAGCCTTTTCACCAGCTTTTCGGTTCTTAATTTCTAAAAATTTTTTACCAAACTTCTGCAGTTCTTCTAAAATTTCATAATTTTTCTTTTGTCGAACGTCAAAGACTAGCTCAATTTTACCAGCTTCTTCACCAATTCGAGCCTTGAGAGTGGTTACTGACAGGGCTTCGAAATAATCCTGAATTAAAAAGAGGCTCTGACTGACCTTTTCAAAACGTACAAGAACTTCGTATCCTTTTTTCTCAATGACCTGAACAAAGACAGCATCTAGGTAAGACTTGACCAGGCCAATCTCCAGGAGATAAGCCAACTGGTCTGGATAATCGCCAAAGCGGTCAATTAGTTCAGACTGGAGATTTTCGTAGTCCTCCTGCGAGGAAATCTCCCGAATCCGCTTGTAGATTTCGATTTTTTGTCGCTCATCGCTGATGTAATCACTAGGAATGTAGGCATCAATTCCCAGATTGATTTCTGCATTGCCCTTCTGACGAGCCTGACTTTTCCCTTGTTTATGCTGAATGGCTTCCTGCAACATCTGAGAATAAAGCTCGAAACCAACTGAATCAATAAAGCCACTCTGAGAAGCTCCTAGAATATTTCCAGCTCCGCGAATAGAAAGGTCGCGCATGGCAATCTTGAAGCCAGAACCCAGCTCTGTAAAGCCCTTGATGGCATCCAGTCTTTTCTCGGAGGCCTCACTCAAAACCTTATCAGGCTGATACATGAGGTAGGCATAGGCAATCCGGTTGCTACGGCCAACCCGTCCTCGTAGTTGATAGAGGGTTGAAAGGCCCATTCGATCAGCATTTTCAACAAAGAGGGTGTTGACGTTAGGCATATCAATTCCTGTCTCAATGATGGTCGTCGCTACTAAGACATCATAGACCCCATCTAAAAAGTCAAAGAGGGTGTTTTCTAGCTGGATTTCACTCATTTGGCCGTGGACGACACCGATATTTGCTTCGGGAACCAATTCCTGTAATTCCATAGCCTTGCGGTCGATGGTCTCCACTCGATTGTAGACATAGAAGGCCTGACCGCCGCGGTCAATTTCCCGAATAATGGCTTCACGAATCATGCCAGGATTGGTTTCCAAAACATAGGTCTGAACAGGGTAACGATTGGTCGGAGGGGTTTCGATAACCGATAAATCCCGAATTCCCAGCATGGACATATGTAAGGTCCGAGGAATGGGCGTGGCCGTCAGGGTCAAAACATCAGATTTTTTCTTGAGTTCCTTGAGTTTTTCCTTGTGTTTAACCCCGAAACGCTGTTCCTCATCAATGACAATCAACCCTAGGTCCAAGAATTCCACGTCCTTAGAGAGCAGGCGGTGGGTCCCGATAATAATATCAATCTGCCCCTTGCTCAGAGCAGCCAGGGTGTCCGTTTGCTCCTTCTTAGTTTGGAAACGACTGAGGATGCCAACTTGGACAGCATAGTTTTCAAAGCGTTCCTTGAAATTGTTGTAGTGTTGCTGCGCCAGAACCGTTGTCGGCACTAGGACAGCAACTTGCTTGTTATCATTAACCGCCTTGAAGGCCCCCCGCATGGCTACCTCGGTCTTGCCAAAGCCGACATCGCCGACCAAGAGCCGATCCATAGGCTTGTCGGATTCCATATCAGCCTTGACTTCCTTGATAGAACGAAGCTGATCATCGGTTTCAACATAGGCAAAGTCTTCCTCAAATTCTCTTTGGTCGTCATCGTCAGCTGAGAAAGCAAAACCCTTGAGCTGACTGCGTTCAGCATAGAGTTTTAAGAGGTCGTCGGCAATATCTTCAACCTGCTTGGAAACCTTTTGCTTGGCCTTTTGGAAGCGACCGTCATTGAGCTTGTTGATTTTTGGCTCTTTGCCATCACTAGCCGTGTATTTAGACAGCAGTTCAATCTGCTCAACGGGGATGGAGATGGTGTCGCCATTCTGGTACTGCACCGTCAGATAGTCCCGATGCACGCCCTTAATTTCAATGGTCTCAATCCCCAGAAAACGCCCAATACCATGGACATTATGGACCACATAGTCACCCTTTTGCAACTCATTGTAGTCCTTAAGTCGCTCGGCATTGCTGGCATTTTGCCGACGAATCCGCCTTTTAGGGGTCTTGTGGAAAATTTCTTTTTCTGTAATCAGAACCAATTTCTGGTCGGCAAAGTAAAAGCCATTGGTCAGACTAGCTTGACTTAACTGAGCTTGAGCCTCAACGATGCCACCACTAGGGACTATAGGAAGGTCGCAAGCATACTCTCGCAGGTCTTCTTGCAATTTTTCTAACTTAGACTGCGAGTCAGCTTGCAAGATGACGGTAGCACCCGTTTTGAGGTAGCGATTGACTTCATCTACCAAGAGAGGAAGTTGATTGAAAAATTCCTGCATAGCATACTGGGTGAAATTATAGACCTTCTGGAAGCGAATATTGCCCAATCCCTTGTGGAAATTGGAAAAGAAAGTGGCCGGTTGATAATTTCGCAAATCCTGAAAAATATCCGCAAAATAGACCTGATTGGAAACCGCCTTGGCCTGCTGCAGATTTTCAGTCAGGTAGTTGGCTATTTCCAAATTCAACTTAGCATTGCGGTCGGTCAATTTTTGAAAATCATCAAAGAAAACTGGTGTTCCTTGAGGAAGGTAATCCAAGAGACTGTAAGTCTTGTCATAAAAGTAAGACAGGAATTTTTTAAAATCCTGGTGGCGGTGGCCATCTGCCAGAGTCGTATAGAGCCCCTCCAGATAGTCCTTAAGTTGGGCATTCTGGACACGCTCCAACTCCAGCTCCAATTCAGCTAGAGCTTTTCGACGATTCTCTTGTGTCAAGACCGCCTCGTCAACCGGACTGAGTGTGAAGCTTTCTAAGTTTTCCAGCGACTTTTGACTCTCAGGGTCAAAAATCCGCAAACCGTCAAGCTCATCCCCAAAGAATTCCAAACGGTAGGCTTGGTCTGTCCTACCATCGTAAATATCAAGAATATCCCCTCGCTGACTAAATTCCCCTGGAGAGAGAACCTGAGAAACCTTCTTATAACCAAGACTAGTCAAGGTCTTAGCCAGACTGGTCAAATCATAATCCTGACTAACTGTAAAGGACAATACAAAGCTGGCATAGTCCTTAGGATTGGGCAGAAGAACCCTAGCCCCCAAGAGACTGGTCACCAATACCCCAGACTTGGTCTCATCCAGCAGAAAATTGAGACTCTCTACTCGAGAGAGGGATTTTTCTTGAGAAGCAACGATGAACTCTGCCCCGACAATATCATCCGCAAAGAATTGATAGACTTGGTCATCACCCAAGAGTCCAACTAAGTCACCGGCTAGGTTTTCAGCCTCATTTTGACTTGCTGTCAGAATAACTAGCTTGCCTTGATTAGCCAAAAAGTTTCCAGCAATAGCCAAGCTCTTGCTGGCTCCGCTGAGACCCATGACCAATTGCCGCCCCAGCAAAGTCGTCTTATCCTGCCATTCTTGCAGGTGTTTATTTTGATTAAAAAGATGTAAAAGTGTCTTACCCATTGTATTTTCGCATAGTCTGTTCAAAATCGCCAGTATCTAAATAAAAGTGAACGGCAGCCGCCACTCGTTCCAGAGAGGCTAAAATGGTCGTATAATCATCCTGACCAAAGGTAGACAGGACATGGTGGACCACCTTGGTACCAGGCTTAGGTCGACCGATACCCACCTTAATCCGGTCAAATTCCTGATTGCCAATATGCTTGATGATGGACTTGATGCCATTGTGACCACCAGCCGAACCCTTTTGTCGAAAACGAATTTTCCCAACCGCCATATCCAGGTCATCGTAGATAACCAGCAGGTCTTCAGTAGCAATATTAAAGTAGGTCAAAAGAGCCTGGACAGCCTGCCCGCTCTCATTCATAAAGGTCAGAGGCTTAACAAAATAGACCTTTTCACCATTAAGAAAGGTTGAACCGACCAAGGCCTTAAAATTTTTATCCTCGATAAAGGTCACATCCAGATTCTTAGTGATCTCATCGATGGCCATAAAGCCGATATTATGCTTGGTTTTATCATATTTAACGCCTGGATTTCCCAGACCAACAATCAATTTTGTCATTTTCTACTTCCTATTTTAGAAAGACCAAAAGGACTGGAATAAAGTTCCAGCCTTTGGTTACTATTATTTTTTGCTTAAACGTTGAAGCGGAACTCCATAATATCCCCATCTTGGACCACATAGTCCTTACCTTCTTCACGCAGGCGACCGGCTTCCTTGACGGCTTTTTCTGAGCCGTAGGTTACTAAGTCATCGTAGGACATTGTCACCGCTCGGATAAAGCCGCGCTCAAAGTCCGAGTGAATGATTCTAGCAGCTTGAGGAGCCTTAATGCCGCGTTTAAAGGTCCAGGCCCGCACTTCCTTTTCACCAGCAGTGAAGTAGGTGCCCAAGCCCAGCAGGTGGTAAGCTGCGCGTGTCAGCTTATCTACACCTGACTCTGTAAGTCCCATGGCTTCAAGAAATTCCCCCTTATCCTCGTCGTCCAATTCAGAAATTTCTTCCTCGGCCCGCGCTGAAATAACTACGACTTCAGCATTTTCAGTTACTGCAAAATCACGAATCTGTTTGACGTAGTCAATAGAATCTGGATTAGCTACCTGTTCCTCATTAACATTGGCCACATAGAGAACAGGCTTAGTGCTCAAAAGAAAGAGGCTCTTAACAATCTTATCTTCCTCTTCGCTAAAATCAATCGTCCGAGCAGATTTTCCATCTTCTAAGACCGGTTTAATCTTCTGCAGAACATTAAACTCAGCTACAGAGTCCTTGTCTTTCTGAGTGCGGGCTACTTTTTCCACACGGGCATAGCGCTTATTGACCGACTCCAAATCAGCCAGAATCAATTCCAAATTAATAGTGTCAATATCAGCCAGAGGGTCTACAAAGGCATCTTCACGCCCTTGCTCGCGCATAACATTTTCATCATCAAAGGCCCGAACCACATGGACGATAGCATCTACCTCACGGATATTGGCCAAAAATTTATTTCCCAGACCTTCACCCTTGGAAGCCCCCTTAACGATACCAGCAATATCGGTAAATTCAAAAGTCGTTGGTACCGTCTTCTTAGGCTTGATCAATTGGGTCAATTTTTCCAAGCGCTCATCCGGTACTTCAACCATACCAACATTAGGGTCGATAGTCGCAAAGGGATAGTTAGCCGCTTCTGCCCCCGCCTTAGTAATTGCATTAAAAAGCGTTGATTTCCCAACGTTAGGCAAACCAACAATACCAGCTGTTAAAGCCATTTTCTTGTCTCCGTTCTCATTTCAATCATGACTATTATAGCAAAAAGGTCTGTTGAATAACAGACCTTTATTTCTAGCTTTTACCCCCATCTTTCTTTTTTCACCACGACCTGGGTTCCAGCCAATAAATCTCCTAGATGACGCTTATCTTTTCTAAAAAAGCCCATAACTATCATTAAAATAACTAAAATTAGGCTGAGAGCAGTAAAAACATGTCCTGACAAACTAGTGTAATCCGTGTAAATACCAGCAATAGTTCCCATATGACCTAATTGCCAGGGTAAAAATTTAATCAGATTTCGGATAAAAGGCGGAGATAAGAGGAGAATTCTTGTAAATCAAGACCAATCCTGCTTTTTTCTTTCCAAGACTTCCACCTATCATATCCATAAAAGTAAAAATCAAAATAATTGGAAGAACAGATAAAATTGTTGCAATCAACTGGCTTTGTCCTTCTGTAAAATTTGGAATTTTTCCAAAAACAAGGAAATAAAATCCCATTGCTAAAATGAACAAGGTCAGCAAATAAGCAATAATGACAAAATAATCATAGAAAAGTTCTTTCAAACGACGTTGATAGGGGATTGGATTGAAATGTAACATAGTAGCCTCCTTTTTTAATGTGTGCAAAAAAGACCAAGTTAAGTTTTACAAAACCTTCTTTATTTTTCGTTCAAAATCATGTCGGCTCATCATCACCACATGATCGCAATTTGAACAACGAATTTTGATATCTGCTCCCAGGCGTGTAATTTCCCAATCATTCGCTTTTTTTTCCAGTTGCCTTAATAGTACAGGCATGGGGCTTCTTCATTTCAACATGGCTTCCTAATTCGTACATTTTTTCTCCTTTTGACGAGTAATTTCTAACTAAAATCACGGCAAAAATTGTCAACTATAGATAGAATTGCCTGAAATCTTTTTTACAAACTACAAATAAATCTTCCTCTTTTGAGCAAGCAAGTTCACCTGCCGACGATTTAGAAGTTCGCCATCGACTGCCAATAAGGTTTCATCTGGAAAAGTCAGAGTCAAACTATCCAGTATTTCGTGGTTTAAGTAAGGAGAGGTCTCATGCTTTTTAAAAACTAAAGTGAGCAAAATAGCCATACGCTGCCAAAAATTTTTTCCTTTAGCATAAACAAGGTGCAAGTTTGCATCAAAGACTGTCGAGCTGGGCCAAATCATAATACCGCCACCAAAATAAGTATTATTAGCTAGAGAGAAGAAATAGACATCCTTAATTTCTAAGAGAACACCATTAATTTTCTTAATCTGAACATTTGCGACAGGATTTTTAAACAAGGATAAAATTGCAAGTAAAATATAAGTCAATTTTCCTAAATGGAGTCGATTAAGCATCTGCTTAACAACTGAATGAGCCGCACGATTGATCACCCAAGCTGAAAAACCAAGATCTAAGCTGTTGAGCAAGACACCAGCCTGATCCACAAAAATAGTTATTTCTCTAGTAGATTCAGCCAAAATATTGTCCATAGTTTCAGCTAGATTTGGCAATCTCAAAGCTTTGGCAAAATCATTACCTGAGCCAACTGGATAGTAGGCAAAGGGGATAGTCTCTGGTAAATAATAAAGCACCTTAGAAAGAGTGCCGTCGCCTCCTAAAATCAAGAGATAGTCTTCATCTGTCCAAGATTTTAGCACGCGCCTCACTTGGCACTTTTCATCATCTGGAGTAGCCGTATAAAAGATTTCCTGCTCAAGCTGAGGATAATTACTTTTAATTTTTTCCACAACCTGACTGGCCTGATGAGCGCCAGCATTGGGATTTGCAATAATAAAAAGGGTCATAGAACTTTCTTGAGCTTTCGCTCAAAATCATAGCGGCTGAGCATGACCACATGGTCACAATTAGTGCAGCGGATCTTAATATCAGCCCCAAGGCGTGTTACTTCCCAACAATTAGCCTTTTTGCCAGTCTCCTTAATAGTGCAGGCATGAGGCTTTTTCATTTCTACTAGCGAGCCAACTTGATACATAGCATCCTCCTGAATTTCAATCTGGCTTTATTATAAACAAATTGCCCTAGACTGACAAATTTATTAAAAATCACTAATTAGTGAAAAAGAACCTGACAAAAATTCAGGGGCATCTAATATTATCAACAAGAGCTAGAAAGCCAGGACTGACGGACCCTAGTGCAGTGGAGTCGCACTAGGAAAGTTTATGTCCTTTAAGCGCACAAAAAAGAAGAAGCCCAGCAAAGCTGGACCACTTCCGGAGATTATGAAAAAGAAAAGTTTATTTAGGATTGACTATAGTATAGCCTGAAGCACTTAATTTCTGCTTAAATAATTTCACTAAAGTAAAAAGATTTAATTAGTCCGAACTGGGGTAATCAGTTGAATAAAGTTTTCCCCATCATCACCAGGAGTCAAAGTAAAGGGACGAACTGGTGAAATAAAACGAATCCGTACAGTTTCACTCTTGAGAGCCTTGAGGGCCTCAATCAAATAGGTTGGGTTGAAACTGATGGTCAAGTCACTACCATCAATTTCAAGTGTGTCAATTTCTTCGTTTACCTTACCGACTTCAGGAGAATTAACGTGAGCCGATACCTTGCCATCCACAATTTCTAGCTTAACGGTACCATTTTGAGTAGCATTAGAAATCAAGTGAGCCCGCTCCATAGCTGAGCGAAGATTATTGGTATCAAAGAGAATTTCGGTCTCAAAATCACTAACTAAAAGACGGTCTGTATCTGGGTAAGCTCCTTCTAGCATCCTAGCATAGAAGGAAATGCTTTCGCTTCTGAAAAGAATTTGGCTACCCGATAGGAAAATTTCCACAGTTTCAATATCATCAGTAAAGACAGCAACAAATTCCCGCAAAGAACGACTTGGTAGAACTACATCAAAGTTATCCCCAGAATTTTCCAAAATCAGCTTACGTTGACTCATTCGGTGAGAATCCGTAGCAACAGCCTTGAAATTCTTATTGTCGGTCAAAACCAGGTGAATCCCTGTTAAAATTGGCCGACTTTCTTGCGTACTAGCAGCAAAGGCTGTTTCGGCAATCAGAGTCTTTAAAACCTTGGTATCAAAGATTAAAGGATTGCTGGTGGCAACTTCCTGCAGGCGAGGGTACTGTTCAACATCCTTCCCCTTGAGGGTGATTTCTGATTTACCACTAGTCAAAAGGACTTGACTATGCTCAATTTCCTTAAAATCAAGACTAACATCTGGCAGGCTGGAAACAATGTTAATAAAGAAATTGGCCTCCAAGAGGATGCTACCGGTTCCTGTAATCAAAAGACCGGCATTTTCATCGCTAGTAGCAATTGAATTTTCAATAGAAATTTGTCCATTCGAACCTGTCAGGGTGATACCAGTTGAGTGAACATCAATTTTTAGACTAGAAAGAATGGGGATGGCATTTTTGCTACTGATAGCTCTTTTAGTGGTATTCAAGGCTTGAATGAAAAAGGCCTTATTTATTGAGAAGTTAATCATGAGGACTCCTTTATAGTATTAAGTATAAGTTTAGTAGTAGTAGTAGGTCTTGTGGAGGGCGCGGAAAAGTTTCGACACCCTAGGCTAAATAAACCCCTAGTCCTGTGCACAAGCTGTGGATAAAGAGGTCAGTATTTCCGTCCTTATCCACAAGTCTATTTGATTTTATTTTTGATGGTTTCAATTTCAATACGCAGACTATCATCTTGGGCCAGCATATTTTTTATCTTATTATAGGCATGGAGGACAGTCGAATGATCACGCCCACCAAATTCCTTACCTATCTTGGGAAGACTGTTGTCAGTCATTTCTCTAGCCAGATACATGGCGACCTGACGGGCTAATACAATATTTTGATTGCGCTTGGTTGATTTGATTTCCTTGACAGTAACCCCGTAGAACTTGCTAACTTGAGTTTGAATCTCATCAATGGAAATAATATTGATAACAGGGGCATCCTGCTTACGAGCTCGGATGGCTTCGGCAGCTAAATCAACAGTAATGACATTGGCTTGTTTAACCGTGGCTACCAAATTGATATCCTTGAGGGCGCCTTCTAAGTCGCGGACATTGGAATCAAATTGCCCTGCCAAATACTCAATGGTATCTTGGGAGAAGGTATAAGGAAAGCCTTGTTCCAAAATTTTATTGGTCAAAATGGCAATCCTGGTTTCGTAATCTGGCGGTGTAATATCCACCGTCAGTCCCCATTTAAAACGGGTAACCAACCGTTCTTCCAGATTATTGAGGTGGTCGGGTGTTCGGTCGCTGGTCAGTACAATCTGCTTGTTGTTAGCATGGAGGGCATTAAAAGTGTTAAAAAACTCTTCCTGAGTTCCTTCCAAGGTCTTCTTGGCCAGGGATTGAATATCATCAATCAGGAGAACATCTAGGCTACGGAAATTATCTTTAAGCTCCTCCATAGACTCTAGACGAATATGGGTAACAAACTCATTGATGAAGTTTTCTGCTGTGATATAGCGAACTCGGGCATTGGGATTATTTTCCAAGACGGTGTTACCGATGGCATTAAGCAGATGGGTTTTTCCCAGACCAGGCCCTCCCCAGATAAAGAGGGGATTGTAGGTTGTACCAGGACTGTTGGCAACGGCGATGGAAGCCGCCTTGGCCCACTTATTTTCGTCCCCTTGAATGAAGTTGTCAAATTGATATTTGGGATTCAAATTTGAAGGAAGGGCTGGCTGGCTGGACTGAGTTGAACCAGGCTGTGGATAGGCATTTGCCAGTCCTGCTTGTTTGGAATCAAGTCCATTAGCTAGAACAGTATCAATCTCAGCACTTTCAAAAAGATATTGGGGTTTAATCTGTTTATTAAAGACTTCAAAGCCAGCAGTAATCAAGACCTGCTGGAGATTTTTTTCCCAAAAGAGTTCCTTCATGCGGTCAATATAGATGATGGCTGTATCATTTTCTACCTTAACCAGTTGAGCATCCAGAACAAAGAATTCAAAAGTCGCTTGAGTGAGATGATCTCTAGCTAATTCCAAGACCCTATTCCAAAAAATCGTTTCATTTTCTGTCATAGCTCTCTCTCTTTTCAAGAATATCTTGTATCGTATTTTAACATAAAAAAACAAAGTTTTCCACAGGTGCCGAAAAAGAACTGCACAATGTGTACTGGAGTTATCCACAAGTTGTGGAAAGAAAAAAGAAAGCTCTAGTATCAAGACTTTCCTTAGATTTTTTCTGTGGATAAGTAAGATCTCTAAAAAGTAGCATTCACAGATCATTTGAGCCTGTTGATAATTCTGTTCAAGTCTTCTGGCGTAGAAAAAGAAATGCTCAACTTGCCAGACTTTTTATTGGTCATGGAGAGACTGACTGGCATTCCCAGAGATCGCGATAACTCCTCTTCCAAATCCCTTTGGAAAAGATCACCCTTCTTGGACTTCTTTTGTTTGGGACGAGTTTTTAAGTTTAACTGTCTTTCCAATTCTCTGACGGATAGCTTGTTATCTTTAATCATGTTGAGCCAAGCCAGCTGATCCTCTTCACTCAGCCCTAAAAGCAGACGGGCGTGGCCGGAGGATAAACTGCCATCCTCAAGAGCCTTTTGTAAAGGTGCGGACAAATTTAACAGTCGTAAAAAGTTGGTGATGTAGGGGCGAGATTTCCCCATGTATTTAGCGATTTCCTCGTGGGTCATCTGGCTTGTTTCAAGCAGATTTTTGTAGGCCTTGGCTTCTTCAATCGGATTGAGATTGGAGCGCTGCAGGTTCTCAATAATAGCCTGAATTCGACTATCCTGGTCAGAGATCTCCTTAATAATGGCTGGAATTGTCTCCAGCTGAGCCAACTGACAGGCTCGAAAGCGCCGTTCACCTGCTATCAACTCATAACCAAAGACGTCTGATTTTCTCACAATGATGGGTTGAATCAATCCATTTTCTTTGATGGAATTGGCCAGTTCCTCCAATTCTTCTTGCTTAAAGTTCAAGCGAGGCTGAAAGGGATTGGGGGAAATATCGCTCAATTTTAATTCTTTTAATTCTAGGGTCATGACTATCCTCAAAATAACAAAAAAAGAGAGCGGGACAAAAATCGTGATTTCGACGAAATCGATTTTGTCGTCCCGCCTCCGCATAGTTGATTTTGGTTTTCTCCAAGGGTCTCCCAGACCCTTGGACCTATCCCTGCCTAGCAAGGGATAAGGACCTTACCACCACTTCGTTGGCATGTGATGGACTAAATGCAAAAGCATTAAATCCATCATCACAAATCAACCACTGCGTCAATGTGTCTGATGCTGAAAAAGTAAAAAGTTAAGGACTTTTGTCCTTAACTCCTTACGAGCTGTCAAGTTTTACTTACTGCTAGATGAAGATGAATCTAAATCATCACTAGATTTATTTAACTTAATATCAGTTGTCTTCTTGCTACCATCTCGGTAGAAAGTAAAGGTGACAGTATCTCCGATTTCATGCTTGTAGAGCTCCTCTTGCAATTCAGCAACAGATCCAACATCCTTATCGTCTACCTTAGTGATAACATCGTATTCCTTCAACTTACCATCAGCAGGCATGCCTTCTTGGACTGAACCAACGACAACACCCTTAGTGACATCATCAGGAACATCGACCCTATCTTTCACAGATGAGCTTGCACTAGCCAGGTCACCCATAGTAATGCCTAGAGCTGGGCGGCTAACCTTACCATTCTTTTCCAATTGGTTGATAGTGGAAACAACATCATTAGAAGGAATGGCAAATCCGAGCCCTTCAGCTCCCTCTAGAGAAATCTTGCTTGAATTGATACCAATGACTTGGCCTTCAATATTAATAAGAGCTCCCCCTGAGTTACCAGGGTTGATAGCGGCATCAGTTTGGAAGGCCTTGGTTTGAGTGGTTGTCCCATCCTCAGCCGTCAGTGTTACTGTCCGGTCTAAGGCAGAGATGATACCTTGAGTTACGGTATTAGCAAATTTCTTATCCAAGGGGCTACCAATAGCAATGGCTGTTTCACCAACCTTGACAGAAGATGAGTCAGCAAATTCAGCTACCTTAGTCACCTTATCGGAAGAAATCTTGATAACGGCAATATCTGAATAGGTATCAGATCCCACTAATTCCCCTTTGACAGCCTTGCTACGATCGGTCTCCCCACCAAGCATGAGGGTCAATTTTTTAGCCCCATAGACAACATGGGCATTGGTAACGACATAAGCATCCTTGCCATCTCTTTTATAGATAACCCCAGAACCTTGAGCGACTGGCGTCAAGCCATCCTTATCTTTTTCATAGCCGGCTTGATCCGCAGCCTTGGCCTGAGATTCGGATAACTCTTGGTAGTTATTAACTGTAACGACGGCATCTTTTACTTTGTCGACCGCCTTTGTCACATCAGAAGAGTTATTGTATTGGGTGTGACTGACCTCATTCTTCCCTAAGGAGGTATTAATTCCACTCATTTTTAACATCACAAAGGTTGCCAAAAGTCCACCTAGAAAACCAATCAACAGCATCAAGAAGGGTTGTAGAATCTTTTTCCAAGAAATTTTCTTTATTTTTTTCAATAGTCGGTCCTCCGAAATAAATTTTTGGGCACCTCTAAAAACCCCAAACTTTTAAATTAAAGTGTTGATTTAGCAACAATTGTAACGACAAAATCGCAATTTTATTGAGTATTTAGAGGTGCCCTTTTCTTTTTTAAAATACCTCTTTAACTATACCTTATTGTCTATTAAAAAGCAAGAATTCACAGGTTGTGGATAAGTTTACTTAAAAACGGGGAAAAAGCCCCTTGAAACAGTCCTAGAGGGATTTCTCACCTGTGGAAAACTTGTGAATAAGAGACTGTGCTATAATGAGTCCATGAAAGTCAAGTTAATTACCGTTGGAAAACTCAAGGAAAACTATCTCAAGGATGGTATGCAAGAATACATCAAGCGACTGGGTCGCTTTACAAAGTTTGAAGCGATTGAGCTGGCAGATGAGAAAACGCCAGACAAGGCTAGTGCTGCTCAAAAACAGCAGATTATGGATAGGGAAGCCAAGCGAATTATGGCTAAGATTAGTGAGCGTGACTTTGTTATTGTTCTGGCCATTGAAGGCCAGGAATGGTCTTCTGAGGAATTTTCTAGAAAGTTAGCTGATGCCACTTTGCGAGGCTTTTCTGATATTAGCTTTGTTATTGGTGGAAGTCTAGGTTTGGCTTCTCAGGTTAAAAAACGGGCCAATCTTTTAATGAGTTTTGGTCGCCTTACCCTTCCTCACCAGCTGATGCGACTAGTTTTACTGGAACAAGTCTACCGAGCCTTCATGATTCAAGAAGGTAGCCCCTATCATAAATAAAATCAGGTTGAGGAAAATCCTCAACCTGATTTCTGCAGTGAAGTATGATTCCAGCAGGATTCGAACCTGCGACCGTTCGCTTAGAAGGCGAATGCTCTATCCAGCTGAGCTATGGAACCAGCTTTCTTATTCTATCAAAAGAAAGCTTGACCTGTCAACATTGTTGAATATTTAGATAGCCAGTATGTCAGTCACTTTCTGATGCTAACTTAAAGACTAGGCTTCAAAAACAGCTTAAAAAACTTTAAAATTTATTAGAAAAAACTATTGACACAGGTCCAAGTCTAGGATATACTATTTAAAGTCTGGTCCGTTGGTCAAGGGGTTAAGACACCGCCTTTTCACGGCGGTAACACGGGTTCGAATCCCGTACGGACTATGATAAGACTTTTAAGTTGTCAATTATTTGGCAGCTTTTTATTTTTGCTGAGATGATCCAAAAAGGAGCGGAGCTGGGCAAAAACTCAAAATCTCACTAATTTCTCAGATTTTAAAAACAAGAAATCGCATGAAATCAGCGTTTTTAAACGAAAGATTTCATGCGATTTTGTTAATTCAGGACTTTTTGCCCAGCCCCTTTGTTTTTGATTTCCCTAGAAAATAATGATAGCCATAGCTATAGCTGATAAAAAGAATTAAACCCGCTAAAGAGAGAAGGCTGGCTAATTTGATGCCATTTGGTAAAAAGCTTAGTTTGACCTGTCCTTTACCAGCAGGGACGTCTACCACCATAAAACCCTTTTGGGCTCTACGAATTTTAACAGGTTTCCCATTTACTGTAGCTGACCAACCCTTATCATAAGGCAGGGTGAAAAAGAGAGAACCGGCTTTTTTAGCCTGATAATTGGCTGTCACCTGATTATGATGAGTTGTAACCGAGACTGTCTGCTGGTTAATCTTATTCATGGCCCTCTGATAGGCAAGGGTATCAAGGCCATAGAAGGTCGGTTGGTCAAAGGATACCTGACTGTTTTCTGGGAAGCTAAAGGTAAGATTTAATTTTTTAGCCTCTTTGAAGTAACCAAGGTTAAAGAAGCTATAGGCATTGTCAGAGCTATAATTATAGGTTTTCCCATTTACCGTCACCAGAATAGATTTGGCAGAGTCATTACTCAAGGTGAGATTGGGCATGCTGACATAGACTTGCTGGTTGGCTGGAACGTCAACTTGGTAGGAAATTTTAGCAGTAGATTCCCCTGCACTTGCCCTTGCTGTCACCCGATTGTTTAGGAGGCCTGGACTGGACGGCTCTTGTGACAGACTTGACAACCTTGTAAAGTAATTCTGCTTGAGTCCACTCAAGTTATTAAACAGATAGGTCTGATTATCTAGGGTATTGATAGAAAACTTGACATCTTTGTAAAGGCCTTCTGTCAGAATGGCACCTTGGCTGGCATTTTTATTCTTATAAAGGGTTAATGGTCCAGAATAATTGGTTGCTGCAAAGCCGTATTTTCCAATATCTTCATTGGCAATATTATAGGTTAAACCAAAGAGACTGTCAGCAATAATCGTATTATTCTGGTAGCGTAAATTCAGATTAGTGCCATTAGATTGAAAGCCCAGTCTGTCAAGTTGGCTGCTGGAAGCTGTATTTCGGACGGAAGAAAATTGTGAGATACCATTATAATTGAACTTCATGCTGTCATTACCAGTCTGAGGTAGAAGTCTTTCTGTGCGGTAGAAGGTCTTTTCCTCTTGTTTACTATAGTTGACAAGATAGTCAATGTCTGGTAAATCTTGTTCATAGCCATCTCTAGATGGAAAGACCCACTCATCGTTAAGGCGACTGACCTGGTAGTAGGAATTTAGTCCAATTTCCAGAACAGAGAAGATTAAGGTGAAGACAATCATGGCCATTCGACTTAATTGCTTTTTCTTGAAGGCGGTCAGAATAACAGCATAGGCAAGGAGAAAGGCCAGCGTCAAAATCAGTTGAATAGGTTTTAAGAAGGTGTAGTGCTTTCTATAAAGAAAAGTCAGGTCAAAGCCGATAATCAAGAAAGAGAAAACCCCCATAATTTTTTTCAAGCCAAATGATTTGAGATGACTGAGGCTCTCACCGGCCATCAAGATAATGAGTAAGGAAAAGAGCCAGGCATAACGATGGAGAAACATATTTGGGGCGTGCATTCCCTGCCAGAGTAAATCTAGAGGGTTGAGGTAAAAACTAGCAATTATCAGTCCTAATAAGAGAAAATAGCTCAGTTTGATTTGCCAATTAATCTCCTTTAGTGTGAAAAAGAGGATAGCCAGAACAAGGGGAAGAAGTCCTACGTAAATCATAGGAATAGCGCCAAACTTTGTCGTGTCATAAGCACCGACAAAGTTTTTAGCGAGGAGATCAAAGGTCCAAGCCTTATCAGTTAGTAGGGTATTGAAGGTCGAAAATTTTTCACCATGGGTTGACAGGTCTAGATAGCTTGGTATTAGCATTATTGAGGAAGTTAAACCAGCTAGAATTGACACTACTGTAAAGTTTGTCAAGGAAGTGACAAGTTCTTTCCAAGAGGAACTTCGGCTTAAATTTGTTAAGAAGTAGAGGGTCAAAAAGATGGCCATCATAAATCCAAAATAGTAATTCTGGATAAAGAGTAAAGTTAGTGTCAAGTAATAAAGCCAAAAACTTCTTTTCTCTAAAAGACGATGAAGTCCTAATATAATCAAAGGTGCAAGAATGAAAACATCCAACCAAGTGTTAATTTCAAGTTGGCTGACTGCGAAGCTCATCAAGGCATAGGAGGTTGATAAGCTAAGAATCAATCCTTTTTCTAACTTTACAAAGAGTTGACGAAGTGTAAAGGACATTGACAGTCCCATCAAACCAAACTTAATCAGAGTAAAGAGGTAGACTGCATCAGCCATAGACTTGACACTAAAGAAATAGTAAAAGGGCGAGAGGAAGGAGCCCAAATAATAGCTGGAAAGGGCATAAAAATTTAAGCCCAGCCCAGATGTAAAGGTGTAAAAGAGACTGTCGCTACCGTGCAAGATATTACGCAATTGAATAGCAAAAATGGAATACTGGTGGAAGCCATCACTGGCTAGAATGGTTGTTCTACTTCCCCAATAGATGCCCAGACACCATAAAGATATTAGCATAATCAGGGTGGGGAGAAGAAAGGCAATCCCGTAGAAAGCCAGACTCTTTCGATGTTTTTTCAATACTGCAATCATAATAAACTTTCCTTATTGAAAAGAGCCTGAGAATACTTCCTCAGCCTCTTTAATTGTTTTTTATTTCCACAAGTTTTGGACCTTGGCCTGAACCTCATCATTAGCCAGAAATTCATCATAGGTCTCATCAATTCGGTCAATAACGCCATTTTTGGAGATGACAACGATATGATTGGCCAAGGTTTGAATAAATTCGTGGTCGTGGCTGGCAAAGATGATAGACTCCTTGAAGTTTCTTAGACCATCATTGAGGCTTGAGATAGACTCCAGATCCAGGTGGTTGGTTGGATCATCCAAGACCAGCACATTTGATTTGAGAAGCATGAGTTTAGAGAGCATGACCCGTACTTTTTCGCCCCCAGAAAGGACATTGACAGACTTGTTAACTTCCTCACCTGAGAAGAGCATACGACCAAGGAAACCACGCAGGAAGGTGTTGTCGTTTTCTTCCTTGGAGGCAAATTGGCGGAGCCACTCTAGGATAGATTCGCCAGATGCAAAATCTCTGGAGTTATCCTTTGGCAGGTAGGATTGACTGGTGGTCACGCCCCACTTGATGGTTCCTTCATAGTCAATGTCTCCCATGAGGGCTCGAATCAGGGCAGTTGTCTGAATATCGTTTTGGCCAATTAGGGCTGTTTTATCACCTGGACGTAAGATGAAACTGATATTGTCGAGGATCTTTTCTCCATCAATAGTGACAGACAGATTTTCCACCGTCAAGAGATCATTACCGATTTCACGTTCAGATTTAAAGTTGATGAAGGGATATTTACGACTAGAAGGAACAATTTCTTCTAATTCAATCTTATCCAACATCTTTTTTCGTGAGGTAGCCTGTTTGGATTTGGAAGCATTGGCTGAGAAACGGGCCACAAATTCTTGTAGCTCTTTAATTTTTTCTTCGGCCTTGGCATTGCGGTCAGCCTGCAACTTGGCAGCTAACTCTGAAGATTCCTTCCAAAAATCATAGTTACCGACATAGATTTGAATCTTACCAAAGTCCAAATCAGCCATGTGGGTGCAGACCTTATTTAAAAAGTGGCGGTCATGGGATACCACAATGACAGTATTTTCAAAGTCAATCAAAAATTCTTCCAACCAGGAGATAGACTGAATATCAAGACCATTAGTTGGTTCGTCCAAGAGCAGGACATCTGGCTTACCAAAGAGAGCCTTGGCCAGGAGGACCTTAACCTTGTCACCGTTAGCCAACTCGCTCATATTTTGATAGTGGAGGTCTTCAGGAATATTGAGGTTTTGCAGGAGTTGAGAGGCTTCACTTTCAGCTTCCCATCCACCCAACTCAGCGAAGGTACCTTCCAGATCGGCAGCCTTAACCCCATCTTCTTCGGAAAAGTCAGGCTTCATATAGATAGCGTCTTTTTCTTTCATGACCTTGTAGAGTTGCTCATTTCCCATGATTACCACGTCAATGGCCCGCTCTTCTTCGTAGTCAAAGTGGTTTTGGCGGAGAACAGAGAGACGTTCATTAGGACCGAGAGTAACATGGCCAGTTGTTGGCTCAATATCACCGGCTAAGATTTTCAAAAAAGTTGATTTTCCGGCACCGTTGGCTCCAATTAGGCCGTAGGTGTTACCAGCGGTAAAGTTGATGTTAACATTGTCAAAAAGCTTGCGGTCGCTAAAACGCAGGGAAATGTCTGATACTGTAAGCAAAGTGTTACCTCTTTATTCATTAATAATACGTGTTTTCATTCTACTAGAAATAGGGGGATTTTTCAATTTAAAGTGGATGACAAGTCAAAGACAAAAAGGAGTCGGTCGCTGGCTAGGGATTTATGATATAATCTAAAGAGCTATTGAAAGAAAAACTAGAGAGAAGAAAGAAATGACAAAACCTATTATTTTAACTGGCGATAGACCTACTGGCAAGCTTCACATTGGTCACTATGTAGGCAGTCTGCAAAACCGTGTTCGGCTGCAAAATGAAGATAAGTACCAAATGTTTGTCTTTTTAGCTGACCAACAGGCCCTGACTGACCATGCCAAGGACCCCCAGACCATTGTGGAATCTGTCGGTAATGTGACTCTGGATTATTTGGCAGCAGGTTTGGACCCTGAAAAATCAACTATTTTTATTCAAAGTCAGATTCCTGAATTGGCTGAATTGTCTATGTACTATATGAATCTGGTATCCCTAGCTCGTCTGGAACGCAATCCGACCGTTAAAACGGAAATTGCCCAAAAAGGCTTTGGTGAGTCTATTCCGACTGGATTTTTGGTCTATCCCATTGCTCAGGCAGCCGATATTACAGCCTTTAAGGCTAATTTGGTACCTGTGGGTAATGACCAAAAACCTATGATTGAGCAAACTAGGGAAATTGTCCGCAGCTTTAATCACGCCTATAATTGTGACGTATTGGTCGAGCCAGAGGGTATCTATCCTGAAAATGAAGCTGCTGGTCGTCTGCCCGGTCTTGATGGTAATGCCAAGATGTCCAAGTCGCTAGGCAATGGGATTTACTTAGCCGATGATGCCGATACGCTCAGAAAAAAAGTCATGAGTATGTATACTGACCCTAACCACATCAAGGTTGAGGCCCCTGGCCAAATTGAAGGCAATATGGTTTTCCGTTATCTTGATGTCTTTGGTCGCAAGGAGGACCAAGCGGATATTCAGGCCATGAAGGAGCACTATCAAGCTGGTGGTCTGGGAGATGTCAAGACCAAACGCTACCTCCTAGAAATTTTAGAACGCGAACTAGGACCTATTCGGGAACGTCGCCTAGAATTTGCTAAGGACATGGGGCAGGTCTATGATATGCTGAAAAAAGGCAGTCAGGCTGCCCAAGAAGTGGCTGCCCAAACCCTAGATGAGGTTAAAGCAGCTATGGGTATCAATTATTTTAAATAGGAAAGCTAGGTTGAGATGTAAAAATCTCGGCCTTTTTGAATTCTTGAAATGAGTAGCTTTTGAGACTGGCAGAAAGAACGAATTTTTGCTGGATTTTTTAGGTGCCCTCCCCAAAATTTTATTGACAAATTTTTTTAGCATGATATGATATTATACTAATAACAAGAGCTTTTAGGGCTAATTTTTATAGAAAAGAGGATGGATTTAATGTCAAATTGGGACACTAAATTTTTGAAAAAAGGCTACACTTTCGATGATGTTTTGCTTATTCCGGCAGAAAGTCATGTGCTTCCAAACGAGGTTAACATGCAAACTCAGCTTGCTAAGAATTTGACATTGAACATCCCAATTATTACAGCTGCCATGGATACCGTGACAGAAAGTGGTATGGCTATTGCCATGGCACGTGCTGGTGGACTGGGAGTCATCCACAAAAATATGTCTATCAAGGCCCAAGCTGAAGAGGTTCGCAAGGTTAAACGATCAGAAAATGGTGTCATCATTGATCCTTTCTTCTTGACTCCAGATCGGACTATTAAAGAAGCTGATGAGTTGATGGGACGTTACCGTATTTCTGGTGTGCCCATTGTTGAAACCATGGAAAATCGTAAATTGGTTGGGATTATTACCAACCGGGATATGCGCTTTATCTCAGACTACAATCAAGCTATCAGTACCCATATGACCGGCGCTAATCTTGTAACAGCTCCCGTCGGAACTGACCTCAAGACAGCTGAAAGTATACTTCATGAGCATCGGATTGAAAAATTACCTTTGGTTGATGAAAATGGTCGTTTATCAGGCCTGATTACCATTAAGGATATCGAAAAAGTTATCGAATTTCCTAATGCTGCTAAGGATGAATTTGGCCGTCTCCTCGTCGCAGCCGCTGTTGGTGTTACTTCTGATACCTTTGAGCGTGCGACAGCTCTCTTTGATGCAGGAGCTGATGCTATTGTTATCGATACAGCCCATGGTCACTCTGCTGGTGTTTTGCGCAAGATTGCTGAAATTCGGGCCACCTTCCCAGACAAGACCTTGATTGCTGGTAATATTGCCACAGCTGAGGGTGCGCGTGCTCTCTACGAAGCTGGTGTTGATGTGGTTAAGGTGGGAATCGGTCCTGGTTCAATCTGTACAACCCGTGTGGTTGCCGGTGTCGGTGTTCCTCAAATCACAGCCATCTACGATGCTGCTGGGGTAGCCAGAGAGTACGGCAAGCCTATTATTGCTGATGGTGGTATTAAGTATTCTGGTGATATTGTTAAGGCTTTAGCTGCTGGCGGGGATGCGGTTATGCTGGGTTCTATGATGGCTGGTACAGACGAAGCACCTGGTGAGACCGAAATTTTCCAAGGTCGTAAATTCAAGACCTACCGTGGTATGGGTTCTGTTGCTGCCATGAAGAAGGGATCTAGTGACCGCTACTTCCAAGGTTCTGTTAATGAAGCCAACAAATTGGTGCCAGAAGGTATCGAAGGTCGGGTAGCCTACAAGGGTGCTGTAGCAGATATTGTCTTCCAAATGGTTGGTGGAATCAAGTCAGGTATGGGTTATACCGGTGCTGAAGATATTAAGGGTCTACATGATAAGGCCCAGTTCGTTGAAATGTCTGGAGCTGGCTTGATTGAAAGTCATCCCCACGATGTTCAAATTACCAATGAAGCACCGAACTATTCTGTTCAATAAAACATCAAACTGAGAGTCAAGACCGAGAATTTGGCTCTCAGTTTTTTCTTTACAGGCCTGTCAAGTTGACACTGCTTGACAAGCAAAACACCATAAAAACCAGTGATTCTATACTCAATGAAAATCAAAAGTATCCAAGGCAACGAACTGTAGGCAGTACTGGGGTACGGCAAAGTGAGTTAACGATGGATACTTTTGATTTTCGAAGTGTATTAGTCACTGGTTTTTATAGTACCCTGGCTAACCGTAAAGATTTTTAGGTCATCTGGTAGGCCCTGTAAATGATCTAAGCTGGTCGTGGTAATAAAAGTTTGGACATTTTCCTTGATGCCATCTAGTAAACGAAGTTGACGGTGGTTGTCAAGTTCACTCATCACATCATCCAGCAGGAGTATAGGACTATCTCCAGTGATGGCCTTGATTAGCTCAATTTCTGCCAACTTTAGCGATAAAATCAGGCTACGTTGCTGACCTTGACTAGCAAAAGAAGCATTCATATCATTGATAAAAAAAGCTAGATCATCGCGGTGTGGTCCCACTCCGGTATTTTTCTTGAAACTATCTCGGCTAAATGATTTGGCCAATTGTTCCTGGAAATTTTGCTTGATGTTAGCTGAGTCTTGAAATTTAACCGACGATTGGTAGGAAATTTTTAGGTGTTCCAGCTGATTGGAAATAACATGGTGGTGTTTATCGGCCTCTTGGGTCAGGTCCTGGACAAATTGATAACGGTACTCCATGACCCGACTGCCAAAATCAGCTAGTTGCTCATCTATGACAGCCAAATAATCTTTGTCAATGGTCTGGGCCGTCTTGAGGTAGGCATTGCGCTGCTTTAAAACATGATTATAATTAGAGAGGTCAGCCAGATAGACCGGTTTGATCTGGCCCAAGTCAATATCTAAGAACTTCCGCCGTAAACCAGGTGCTCCTTTGACTAACTGCAAATCTTCAGGGGCAAAGAGAACCACGGTCATATGGCCAATATAATCGGATAACTTAGTTTGTTTGAGATAGTTAACTTTGGTCGTTCGACCCTTATCAGACAGATTGATTTCTAGGGGGAGCTTACCTCCCCTTCTTTGCAAAAGACCTGAGACTGATAAGTCCTTGGCTTGAAAATTAATGAGTTCCCTGTCTGAACGCGTTCTGTGACTACGAGTTAAGGCGAGAAAGTAGATTGCTTCGAGGAAGTTAGTCTTACCTTGGGCATTTTGTCCCAGAAAAATATTGAGACCGCTAGAAAATTCAGCAGTCATCTGAGCATAATTACGAAAATTTTTGAGATAAATAGATTCTAACCACATCTTTAGGTACCAGGGAAACGCACAGGACGCCGATCTGATTTTTGCTTGCCCTGTCCTTCTTTTTGGGCTGGTCGTTGGGTCTTAAACTTTGGTTTCTTTTGCTTCTTAGTATTTTTCTGATTCATTTTTTTTACTAAGGCAGCGACTCTCTCTTTTTCAGCCTTATCTTCTTGGTGTTGAGCCATTTCCTCGTTGCTAGGTTGGACAAGAGTGATGGTTAAATTTTTTTCGGGGAGCTCAACGACATCCCCAACCCGCAATTTTTTTCCTCGTCTTTTTTCGTCTTGTCCATTAAAGAGAACGGTAGTTTCTGCTAAAAAGGATTTGACAGCTCCTCCACTTGCAATTATCCGTAAATCCTTTAATAAGGCCTGGAGGGTAATGTAGTCCTCAAACAGTTTGTAGTCCATGGTTTCCTCGACTTTCTAATGAGAATATTATAGCATAAAATGATATAATCTAAGGCAATAACTAAGCCGAGGAAAGTCCATGAAAATTGTTGAGGGTGTCAACCTACACCTGATAAAAGTTCAAAAGTTCAAGAACAACCATCTCACCCTTCGTTTTACAGGGGAACGCTTGAAGAAGACCTTAGCCAAGAGGGTCTTGGTGGCTCAAATGCTAGCTACTGCTAATGCCGATTACCCAACTTCTCAAAAATTCCGTAAAGCCTTAGCCCAGTTATATGGAACAAATCTGTCAACTAGTTTGTCAACCAAGGGAAAGGCTCATATCCTTGATATAGACTTGGAATTTATTAATCCAACCTATCTTGATGAGCAAGGTTTTCAACATAAAATTTTTGAACTGCTTTACACGATTCTTTACAGACCTCTCATTACCTTGGAACAATTTCAGTCCAAGGTCTTTGATGTGGAAAAGGCTAATCTTATGTCCTATCTTGAATCGGACAAGGAAGACCCCTTTTATACCAGTGAACTTAACCTTTATGACCTCTTTTATCAAGATGAGAATCTAAAAATTTCTAAGTTTGCTAATGTAGACTTGGTTGAGCAGGAAAACTCTTTTACAGCCTATCAAGAATTTCAAAGGATGCTCAGAGAAGACCAGATAGATATTTTTATTTTGGGAGAATTTGAGCCTGCTTTGATTTTAGAGGAAATCAACCGATTTCCCTTTCAGGCTAGAAAAGTTTACAAGTTTGTCAACTATAGTCAAGAAGTCTTCAATGTTACAAAAGAAAAACTTGGACGGCGAAACGATTATCAGTCAATCCTACAACTCGCTTACCATCTGCCCTTGACCTATGGTCACAAAGATTTTCCAGTAGCCCTTGTTCTCAACAGTATGCTGGGAGGTTTTGCCCACTCCCGTCTTTTTACGCAAGTGAGGGAAAAAGAAGGGTTGGCCTATTCAATCGGCAGTCAAGTCCATCCCTATACAGATTTACTGCAGGTTTACGCAGGGATTGACAGGCACCAACGAGAGAAAACTCTAAGGATGATCAATCGAGAGTGGCACTACTTAAAATCCGGTCGCTTTTCTAGTCAACTCCTTCGTCAAAGCAAACAGTTACTTCTAAACAATTATGCACTGGCAGAAGACTCTCCCAAGACTCTGATTGAAAGACGCTACAATAAACTCTACCTAGGTCAGCAGGACCAGAATCCTTCCACTTGGGCTGAGAAAATCTCTAGAGTCACCAAGGCCGACATCATGCAATTGGCTCGAAACATTCATCTACAGGCTCTCTATTATTTAGAAGGAGACAAGTAGGATGCTGGAAAAAAATTATTACCCTGCGATTAAAGAAACTCTCTATAAGACTAGACTTGAAAATGGCATGAAGGTTTACCTCCTGCCTAAGCAGGATTTTCAGGAGATGACTGCTCTTCTTCAGGTGGATTTTGGAGCCCTTGATGAGAGCCCGTCAGAGCAGGATTTTATCAAAGAGAGCCCTGCTGGATTAGCTCATTTTTTGGAACATAAACTATTTGAAATGGCCGATGGACAGGATGCCGGACTAAAATTCTCGGAATTAGGGGTAGACAGCAATGCCTTTACTAGTTTTGAGAAAACGGCCTATTATTTTACCAGTCTTGGCCAAAATCTAGAGGCTCTGGAACTTTTACAGGATTTTGTGAGAAGTCTCACCATTGATAAAAAGTCACTTGAGCGAGAGAAAAAAATCATCGCTCAAGAGGTTGACATGTACCTTGACGACCCTGACTACCAACTTTACAGTGGCGTTTTGGCAAATTTGTATCCAAATACTAAACTTGCCCAGGACATCGCTGGTAGTCGAGATAGCTTAAAAAAGATTACGCTAAAGTGGCTTAGAAACAGCCACAAGACCTATTATCAACCAGATAAGATGACCCTCTTTCTCATTGGAAATTTCCAGCTAGAACCGGCTCTTGACAGCATCAAAAAAGCGCAGGCAAACTTTACTACTAAGTTGACAAGGCTTGACAGAAATCCCCTAAAATTGACAAGTCCTGTCAAGCGAAAATCAATCAGTTTAGATGTGGCTAAGCCCAAATTGGCCCTAGGTTTTCGTCTTCCGGCAAAAAATCATCAACTTTTTAAGCAGAAACTAGCCTTGAGACTTTTCTTTTCCCTCCTTTTTGGCTGGACCAGCCAAAACTACCAGCTTTGGTACGAACAAGGACTGATTGATGACTCCTTTGATATGGAAATTGAGTTAGGTTCCCGTTTTCGTTTCCTTATTCTGATCATGGACACCAGGGAACCAATTAAGATGGCCAACCATATCAAATCAGTACTAAGGAACTTCTCCACATCTGCTGATTTTAACAAGGAACATTTGGACCTGATTAAGAGAGAAATTTACGGGGAGTTTATGCGAAGCCTAGATTCCATTGAGAACCTGAGCAGTCAGTTGGCTAGTTTCCAGAGCCAAGATGAATCTTATTTGGAGCTGCCTAGTATTTTGTCTTCCTTGCAGCTAGCAGAGCTTGAACAAGTGGGGCAAAGTTTTATTGAGAAAATGGAAGCATCGGAGTTTACTATCTTTCCAAACTGATTATAAAAATAGGCTGAAATCTGCTATAATAGTGAGTAATCATTAGTTGAGGTGGTGCCATGAAAAAAGTGAGCATTGGTGAGTATCTGTCTACCGCTCGCCTTGCCAAGGACCTAACAGTAGAAGAAGTCTCTGTAGAGCTCAAAATCCCAATGCAGTATATTACTGTGATGGAGCATAATCAGTTTCAATTTCTAACCAAAGAAAAGGCCGATAACTATCTTAAAAGCTATGCTGACTTCTTAGCATTAGATAGTCAGCCCCTCCTAAAGGGTTATGAGGATCCTGATTTTCGAATTGAGGTCGAAGAGGAGGAAGAAGTTGAGCCTATTCTTGAGACGCAAGAGCAAGTTCCCAAAATGGTTGAACCCTTCACCAAGTGGTCTCGGTCGGATCGCTTTGAGTATCTGAAAAATCCCAAACGTCGTCTGCCCCTGGTTTTAATGTCGCTTTTGACGATTTTACTACTTGGCTTAATGGCTTGGGCGGTTTATCTTCAAATCAGTGATGAGATAAGAAAAGAAGTCCTACCTAGCTCCTCTCTCAAACAGGCGAGCAATCAGGTTCAGGCTCAAGAAAATTCTTCTTCTAGTGATAGTCAACTGACAGCTAAAACTAAGGGTTCCAGTATTTCAGTCAGCCTAGCTGGTCAAAGGGATCAGGTCACCATAGAGATTTCCCAGGATTCTGATCAAGAAAATCTTGTTTCCGTAACTAATTCTGATCTGGACAAGAAGGGCATCACCTTAGACAGCAACACTAAAGAGACAAGAGCCACCCTTAAATCAGATGTTGACAAGTCCGTTATCACCCTAGCTAGAACCGATAATGTCACGGTGAAAATCAATGGACAAGACCTTGATTTATCGGGTTTAGCCAAGGATAACACTAGTTACATTACCCTAACCGTCAAGTAAAGGAAGCTACCATGACAAAAAAAGAAAACATCCCTAATTTACTGACCATCATCCGCATCTTTATGATTCCCGTCTTTTTGATTTTGACCTCGGTTTCAAATGATCTGGTCTGGCATATTGTGGCCGCAGTCATTTTTGCCCTTGCCAGCCTAACCGACTATCTCGATGGCTATCTGGCCCGTAAGTGGAAGGTTGTGACCAATTTTGGTAAGTTTGCTGACCCCTTGGCCGACAAGATGTTGGTCATGTCAGCCTTCATCATGTTGGTCGGGATGAAGATGGCTCCAGCTTGGGTTGTCGCAATTATTATCTGTCGAGAGTTAGCAGTCACAGGCCTTCGGCTTCTTTTAGTTGAAAATGGCGGAACCGTTCTAGCAGCGGCCATGCCGGGAAAAATCAAAACTGCGACTCAGATGTTTTCTATCATTTTTCTCCTTTGCCACCTAAATCTGTTAGGAACCATCTTGCTTTATATCGCCCTCTTCTTTACGATTTATTCAGGCTATGATTACTTCAAGGGCGCGGGTTACCTCTTCAAAGACACCTTCAAATAAGCTATGACAGATATTATTTCAGTTGACAAGCTAAATTTTAAATACCAAGAGGAAGATGACAATATCCTCAAAGATGTAACGTTTCACGTGAAACAAGGCGAGTGGTTGGCTATCCTTGGTCATAATGGTTCGGGAAAATCGACTCTTGTCCGCCTACTTGATGGACTTCTTGAGGCTCAGTCTGGTCAAATCAGGATTGCTGGTCAGGTTCTAAGTGAGGCTAATGTTTGGGATTTGAGACGTAAGATTGGTATGGTCTTTCAAAATCCAGACAATCAATTTGTTGGAGCTACTGTAGCCGATGATGTGGCTTTTGGCCTGGAAAATCAGGGCCTCCCCTATGAAGAAATGAAGGTCCGAGTTCAAGAAGCGCTAGACTTGGTTGGTATGGCTGACTTTGCAGAGCGAGAACCAGCTAGACTCTCAGGAGGTCAGAAGCAAAGGGTGGCCATCGCTGGCATTGTTGCCATGCGACCGGAAATTCTCATTCTGGATGAAGCCACTAGTATGCTGGATCCCGAAGGGCGACTAGACCTGATGGCAACTATTAAGACCGTGCGAGATAAATATGCCATGACCGTTATATCCATCACCCACGATTTGGATGAGGTGGCTATGAGTGACCGCGTTTTAGTCATGAAGGCCGGTCAGATAGAATCCAGCTCAACCCCAAGTGATTTACTGGGACGGGGTGATGACCTCTTGAATTTAGGCTTAGATATTCCTTTTAGCTCGCAATTGATTAGAGCCTTGAAAGATAATGGACTTGCTCTCAGCAAGCCCTATTTGGATGAAACTACACTAGGAGATGAGTTATGGGCATTAGTCTCAAACAAGTAAGTTTTACCTATCAAGCGGGAACGCCATTTGAAGGGCGTGCCCTTTTTGATATTAGTCTGGAAATTAAGGACGGCTCTTATACAGCCTTTATTGGTCATACTGGGAGTGGCAAGTCAACCATCATGCAACTCCTCAATGGACTCAATCTGCCCAGCCAAGGAACCGTGATAGTCGATGATTTGGAGATTAAACCAGACTCTAAAAATAAGGACATTAAATCCGTCCGCCAGAAGGTGGGACTGGTTTTCCAATTCCCAGAAAGTCAATTGTTCGAAGAAACCGTCCTTAAGGATGTGGCCTTCGGTCCGCAGAATTTCGGTGTCTCTAAGGAAAAAGCAGAGAAAATTGCCCGTCAAAAATTGGCCCAGGTTGGTCTGACAGCAGACCTCTTTGAAAAAAATCCCTTTGATTTATCGGGGGGGCAGATGCGACGGGTAGCCATTGCTGGGATTTTGGCTATGGAACCAAAAATCTTAGTGCTTGATGAACCGACTGCCGGTCTTGACTCCAAGGGACGCCGAGAATTAATGGAGCTTTTTGCCCGACTTCATCAAGAAGGGCAGACCATTGTTTTAGTCACCCATCTAATGGACGATGTGGCCAATTATGCGGATCAAGTCTTTGTTCTGGAGAAGGGTCATCTGGTAGCTTCTGGCAAGCCCAAAGAGATTTTCCAAGAGGTTGACTTCCTAGAAAGCAAGCAATTGGGCGTGCCCAAAATCACTAAGTTTGCTCAAAAAATGCAAGAACGTGGTCTAGTATTGGAGAGTCTGCCAATCACCATCAATGAATTTGTGGAGGGCCTGCATGGATAAATTAATCTTAGGACGCTATGTCCCGGGAAACTCTCTGGTACACCGCCTAGACCCCCGCAGCAAACTCATAGCCATGTTCCTTTTTATCGTTATTGTTTTTTGGGCCAACAACCTCATCACTAACCTCCTACTGACGGCCTTTACCCTTTTTTTGATTCTCTTATCTGGAGTCAAGTTGACCTTCTTTCTTAAGGGACTTAGGTCCATGTTTGTCATCATCCTTTTCACCACGGCCTTTCAAATCTTTTTTAACCACAGAGGAAACCTAGTCTGGCAGGTCTGGATTATAAAAATCACAGACTATGGTCTAGGGCAGGCAGCCTTGATTTTTATGCGCTTCGTTTTAATCATCTGTTTTTCAACCCTACTGACGTTAACGACGACCCCTTTGAGCCTAGCCGATGCTGTCGAGTCCCTGCTCAGCCCCCTCAAGCCTCTCAAGGTACCCGTTCACGAAATTGGTCTCATGCTGTCTTTGAGCCTGCGTTTCGTCCCAACTCTCATGGATGATACCAGTCGTATCATGAAGGCCCAGCGAGCCCGTGGTCTTGAATTTGGCCAAGGGAACCTGATTCAAAAGGTTAAATCGATTGTTCCCATTCTGATTCCCCTCTTTGCTTCTAGCTTTAAGCGAGCCGACGCCCTGGCCATTGCTATGGAGGCAAGAGGCTATCAGGGCGGAGATGGCAGGACCAAGTATCGCCGTCTAAACTGGCAAGGGGTTGATAGCTTAGCTATCCTCACCCTCCTAATAGTGGGTTGCCTCCTCTTTCTGCTTAAAAGTACCTAAAACGCCTGAGATAAGGCGTTTTCTTTATAGAGATTAAAAGTGTCTGTAATATTTTTAATCTAAGGCTAAAGTGAAGGTAATAAAAAAGGTGTAATATATAGAGCATACATCTCAGAAAAGGAGCGTATTTCTATATATGTCTAAAAAATCAATTTTGAAAGATAGTCTTCATTCTAAAAAATTAGCTTTGGCAGGATTGTCAGCAGTGGCAGCCTTTGGTGCTACTGCAGCAGCCAATGTTGTTCACGCTGAAACTTATACCGTTCAAGCAGGAGATACTCTTTCAGAAATTGCTGAAAGTCATAACACAACTGTTGATAACTTGGCTCAAACTAACAATATTGCTAACCCAGACTTTATCGTAGCTGGACAAACCATCGAAGTTGGTGGGACAGTTTCATCAGCAATGGGTGTTGCTCAAGATCTTGAAAATGACGCAACTGCTGCAGACACTCAAGCAGCAAGTGCAGATGAAACAGCTGTTCAACCGCAAGAAGTCGCTGACGCTTCAACTACAAGTGAAGCACCTGTGGACTACACTCAGAATGCAACAGCAACGAGTGAAGCACCTGCTCAAGAGGAAATTTCAGTAGCAGATAGCCAAGCGCCACAAGAAGCACCAGTCCAAGAAGACACCAGTGCACAAGATGCTGCAACCACAAGCGAGGCACCTGCTCAAGAACAAACTGACCAAACGTCAACAGACCAAGCTTCAGAAGAAACCAGCCAAGCCCCTGCTTCTGAAGAAGACAATCAGGATACGGCAAGTTCTGAAGAGGCTCAAGCACCACAAGATGCTAACGCTGTTGTTTCTGAAGATAGTGCAAGCTCCGAAGCTCCACAAGAGGAAGCTACTCCATCCAGCGAAGCCGCTGAAGCGACGAGTGAAGCACCGGCTCAAGAAGATGAAGATAGTAGCGCACAAGCTGCCCCAGCTTCATCAGGTTATTCTTCAAATCTTAGCGCAGCAGATGCCACAGCTAAGGAAGAAATTGCTCAGCGTGAGTCAGGTGGTAATTACTCAGCTGAAAACGGTTCTTACTATGGCCGTTACCAACTAACTAGAGACTACCTCAATAATGACCTTTCTGAAGAAAATCAAGAAAGGACAGCTGATGACTACGTCAACAGTCGTTACGGTTCTTGGTCAGCCGCTCTTGATTATTGGAATGCTAACGGTTGGTACTAAAAAGGATAAAAATTTAAGTAAAAGAAGCCCCGAAAAAGAAATTCAGGGCTTTTTTGCTTAAAATAACATAAATCTGTAATATTTTTAACATTAAAACAATTAGTTAGTAATAAAACTAAGTTAAAATGATAATAGTTTATATAAAAGGAGAACTGTATGCGTAAGAGAAAAACGAATCGGACATCTGACAAGTTATTCATCGTTACAATTTTAACAACCTTTGCGGCTATCGTCTTTGGTTTTATCTCAGAACACACAAAAATCTCAATTTCAGAATCTTCTTTTGCAGAAGAAGTTTCGTCTACAAAAGAAAGTAATAAAGCTAATGGTCATCAGGAAAAGGGGCAAACTGAGGCTAAGGCAGCTGAAGCGCCTGCCTCAACAGCTACTGCTCCTACGGAAACAGCTAATCCTCAATCAGAAGGTCTAGATTCGACCTCAGAGCAGGCTCAACCACAGGTGGCCGCTAGTGAAACTAGTGCCAATAGCTCAACGGCTACTGTAGCAGCCAGCGCTAATCGTGGACCACAAGCCCTCAGCAATGGCAATACTGCTGGTGCTATTGGCTCAGATGCAGCGGCACAAATGGCTGCGGCGACTGGTGTTAGCCAAGCGACTTGGGAATACATTATCGCTCGCGAATCAAACGGTAATCCAAATGTTGCCAATGGTTCAGGAGCTTCGGGCCTCTTCCAAACCATGCCAGGTTGGGGTTCAACGGCTACCGTTCAAGACCAAGTCAACTCAGCAATCAACGCTTACAATGCCCAAGGCATGTCAGCCTGGGGTATGTAATAGATATTCTTCATACCTCAAAGTCAATCTCCTCAGCGGGATTGGCTTTTTTCTAGGGTTTCAATATTGGTATTCAAAATCCTAACTTCTGCTATCCCAGTACTTCTTAGATTGACTCTGGGCCCGCCAAATAAAAATTTTTAAGTTCACTTATAGCCCTCATAAATCTAAATTGAATTAGAGAAATAGTCCTTGCTCAAAGTCAGTGTTTAAATTTTTTATGATATACTTAAGCTAGGTTTATGAAAAAGGAGAATTATTTAAAATGAAAAGAGATTATCGTTTAAGATTGAGGCCCTATCTTTTGCTAGCCCTATTTTCTTTTATTCTGATTATTCCCCAATGGCTTAGTAGAGGCGTTATTTTGGGAACGGATTCCGTATTTCATTATAATCGCTTCTACGAAGCTGCCATGCAGATTAAGCATTGGAACTTCTCTTATTTTCTCTCTATTTATGGCTTTCAACAATCTGGTCGGATTGTTAATGCTGTTTACGGTCCCTTCTTTGCCTATTTTCAGGGGCTCTTGGTACTGTTTGGTCACACCTGGTTTGGTTATCAATTGGTTTCAAGATTTGTTCTAGGCTTGATTGCAAGGTCGTCCATGTATGCCCTGCTCAAGTCGGCCAAAATTAAGGATGAAATTTCTCTACCGATTGCCCTACTTTACCTAACGACCTTCTCCATCCAGTATTGGACCCTCCGTCAGGGCTTTTCCAGCTGGGGAGCGGCAGTCATGCCCTTTTGCTTTATCCCAGCCATCCGTTTTACCTTTTACAAGGAAATCCATCCCTTTCAGCTGGCCTTTGCCGTGAGTTTAATCTTTCAGATCCACCTCCTCAGCACCCTCTTCCTGCTGATTATGTATATCCCTTTCTTTGCCTATGGTTTTTTCCAAAGCAAAAGGAAGTTAAAGGTTATTTTCCAGGGACTCTTATCGGTTTTTCTAACTCTACTTTTAACGGCTAATGTTTGGGTAGCTCTAATCTTTTTGAAAATGGATAATAAGCTGTTAGACCCCTTTATCAATGATTTGATGAATAACAGCGCCATTAATACAGGCTCAACCTATTGGATTACCACGCCCTATCCCTTGGTCCTTTTCTTGGTCGGTCAGGTGGTTTATGTCCTCCTTCGCTGGAGGTCAATGGCAAACTGGAAGCGAATCCTACATGCGGTTTACTTGCTCTTTATCCTCCTGTCAACTAGTATGATTCCCTGGAATTGGCTGGTTAACCACGGCGTTAAGATTGCCCAACTGATTCAATTTCCTTTTCGCTTCTTTATCCCTGCGACCATCCTCTTATTGTTGATTGGGGGCATGATTCTCAATCACTTTGTCAAGTGGCGTCGCTATAGTAGCTGGGCCCTGATTGCCTGTCTGATTATTGGTGGCTTACAAACCTGTCTCAGTGTCAACCAGCAAATCAGCCATGATAAAAATGAATTTTATGTTTTTAAGCCTAGTCGCCATGTCCATCTAGTGGGAACCTACCGCCAACAAAGGGCTAGTCTGTTTGATGATCGTTTGGATAATCTTTTAACAAAGGTTCGAAAATCAACCCCCGATTACCTTCCCGTTTACAGCTCAACCAAGGGCTATAATGCCTATGATTATTACGCTGAGAAGGTTATCTTTAAATCTGGCTTTACAAAGACTGTCAAGGATAATGGGAGTCTGGCCATCACCTGGGCTTCTAAGGGTGGTCAAACGGAGCTACCAGTAACCGTCTATAAGAGAACTCGTTTAGTCCTCAATGGCAAGGCCTTGACGGCCAAGGATTATAAATTGTCAGCCTTTGGTATTCCAACTGTAAAGGACCGAGAGGGCATCAACAGGTTGACAGTCAGCTTTACAGTTCCAGCCTACTTCACTCTTGCCCTCTGGCTGACCATTGTCAGTTGGTTAGGACTCTTGGCCTTCTGGCTCTACCATAAGGCCAAGAGAGGCGGTTTCCAAGTTTTGCTTTCTGAGTAAATCGTGTTATAATTTTCTACGGTGTCGGCAACTTTGCTGGTACCGTTTTTTCAATATCGACCTTCAAATCGTTTATTGAAAAGCAACATTCGACCTTCAAATCGAATCGTTACAAAATTTATTTGATGGGAGATTTATCAAGATGATTGATAATTCTAAGACCCGTGTTGTCGTTGGAATGAGTGGCGGCGTAGATTCATCGGTTACAGCCCTCCTGCTCAAGGAGCAGGGCTACGATGTTATCGGCGTCTTCATGAAAAACTGGGATGATACGGATGAATTTGGGGTCTGTACGGCGACCGAAGACTACAAGGATGTCGCTGCAGTTGCAGACCAAATTGGTATTCCCTACTACTCTGTCAATTTTGAAAAAGAGTATTGGGACCGTGTTTTTGAGTATTTCCTAGCCGAATATCGGGCAGGTCGCACGCCTAATCCCGATGTTATGTGCAACAAGGAAATCAAATTTAAGGCCTTTCTGGATTATGCCATGAGTCTGGGGGCCGATTATGTGGCAACTGGTCACTATGCTCAAGTTTCCAGAGACGAGGACGGAACGGTTCATATGTTGCGGGGAGCTGACAACAATAAGGATCAGACCTATTTCCTCAGCCAGCTCTCGCAAGAGCAACTGCAAAAAGTGATGTTCCCTTTGGGTCATTTGGAAAAGCCAGAGGTCCGCAAAATCGCAGAAGAAGCCGGTCTGGCAACCGCCAAGAAGAAGGATTCAACCGGAATCTGCTTCATTGGTGAGAAGAATTTTAAAGAATTCCTCAGCAACTACCTGCCAGCCCAACCTGGGCGTATGCTGACCCTTGATGGCAAGGATATGGGTCAACATGCTGGTCTCATGTATTACACCATTGGCCAACGCGGCGGTCTGGGAATTGGCGGCCAACAAGGTGGTGGCAACGCCCCTTGGTTTGTGGTCGGTAAAGACCTCTCACAAAACATCCTTTATGTTGGCCAAGGCTTTTACCATGATGCGCTCATGTCAACTAGCCTTAAGGCTTCCACCATCCACTTTACCCGTGACAGACCAGAGGAGTTCACCATGGAGTGCACGGCCAAATTCCGTTACCGTCAGCCCGATTCCAAGGTGACCGTTCATGTCAAGGGGGACCAGGCTGAGGTGGTCTTCGACCAACCTCAAAGGGCCATCACGCCCGGCCAAGCCGTGGTCTTCTACGACGGCGACGAATGCCTGGGTGGTGGTATTATTGACAATGCCTATAAGAACGAAGTGGTTTGTCAGTATATCTAAGTTGACAATAAATTTACACGTATGTAAAGGAATTGTAAAATGAAAATTGGAGTAATTCAAGCATCCACAAGAGCAAAATTGAATGATTTGCTCTATGAAACCGCTAAAAAGGCTGCAAAAGCTCACGAGGTTGTGAATTTAGGAGTTTTTCCTGATGAAACAGAAAACTATTCCTACGTAGAAGTAGCAGTTATGATTAGTCTATTGATAGAAACGGGTAGTTTAGACTTCGTAGTCACGGGTTGCTCTTCTGGTCAAGGTATGATGATGGCTTGCAATAGTTTACCTGATTTATCATGCGGTTTCTTACAAACACCACAAGACGCTTATTTGTTTGGGCGGATTAATAATGGCAATGTTGCTTCGTTTTCCCTGGGACTGAATTTTGGTTGGTCTGGGGAGTTGAATCTTCAGTATTCGCTGGAAAAGCTCTTTACGGATGAGTTTGGTATTGGTTATCCCCCTAAAGATGCAGAACGTAAACGAGCAGAAACTCAGTCTTTACAACAACTGGCTCATTTGACTAAACGTCCTTTTTTTGGAAATTGTTGAGGAGTCGGATCAAGATTTACTTAAGAAAGTTTTGCAACGAAATATTTTTTGGCAGTATTTACTTGAAAACGCGACCAATCAGCCTCTTTTACAAAAATTAAAAGCAATTTCAAATTGAATCTTTATGCAAGATTTGATAAACTAATAACACAAATATCATGATGGTCAAAGCTCATGAGGATTGTGCGTCTTTTGCGTACAGTTTTCGAGAGTTTTGGCCATTTTTGCGTGGAGGAAGAAGATGGTGAGGAAGAGAAAGATAAAAGAATATGAAAACATGAGTTTTGTTTTCAATCAATTTAATGATCTTGTAGAAAAAGTGGAGAAGGATGCTCATAACATGTTCTATGGGGAAAATTATAGGAAGCATAATCTATTTTTAAATATTAGCGACCTTTTTTTAATTTTCCCTTTTTTGCTAACGATGTTGTTTTCGACAAATCTAAAATTGGTGATTTTGTTAATGCTTTTGACCTCGTTTGCAATAATGGGCACCTCTAAATACTCAATAAAATTGCGATTTTGTCGTTACAATTGTTGCTAAATCAACACTTTAATTTAAAAGTTTGGGGTTTTTAGAGGTGCCCATATGTTAAAAAATACGATTACTGTAAATGAATACTACAATACAATCGGAGGAAATTTCTGGGGAGGAGTTTTGATATTAGTATTCTTGCATTTTTGGACTCTACAATTATCCAACACACCAATATTTTGGAAGACTGAGAAATTCAATCTACTAAGGTGTAAAAAATATATTGAATTAATTTTGTTTTACCATCTAGCTGAATCAAGCAATTCCAAAGACCAAGATTCGGCAAAAGCTGTTCAAGCACAAGCATCGTTGGCCACAAACCAAGAAATCCTTGAGGCTCTCAATGCTATCCAAAAAGAAATTGTTGATTTGAATTATCCTAAAAAGATTAAAGAAAAACTAAGAGAAAGGAACTAAAAGCCGACCTTTAACGAAGACGGCTTGGTAATGATAATGACACACGAATTTACGGAAAACTTTGATGTGATTGTGGTTGGGGCTGGTCATGCTGGGGTGGAAGCGGCTCTGGCGGCTAGTCGCATGGGCTGTAAGACCCTGCTAGCCACCATCAATCTGGAAATGCTGGCCTTTATGCCCTGTAATCCCTCTATTGGAGGATCTGCCAAGGGAATTGTCGTCCGTGAGATTGATGCTCTGGGCGGTGAAATGGGCAAGAACATTGACAAGACCTACATCCAGATGAAGATGCTCAATACCGGCAAAGGCCCTGCTGTGCGTGCTTTGCGGGCACAGGCAGATAAGGCTCTCTATGCTCGGGAGATGAAGCATACAGTTGAAAAGCAGGAAAATCTGACCCTGCGACAAAGTTTGATTGATGATATCTTGGTTGAGGATGGCCATGTGGTTGGCGTAGAGACGGCAACAGGCATCAAGTATGGGGCCAAGGCGGTCGTCGTTACCACTGGGACCGCCCTGCGAGGGGAGATTATTCTGGGGGAACTCAAGTATTCCTCGGGTCCCAATAATAGCCTAGCCTCCATCACCCTAGCTGATAATTTGAAAAAACTAGGCCTGGAAATCGGTCGCTTTAAGACTGGAACACCCCCTCGGGTTAAGGCTTCTTCTATCAATTATGAGGAAACCGAGATTCAACCAGGAGATGGCAAGCCCAATCACTTCTCCTTCCTGTCTAGGGATGAGGATTATCTTAAGGACCAGATTCCTTGCTGGCTGACCTATACCAACCAGTCCAGCCACGACATCATCAATAAAAATCTCTATCGGGCGCCCATGTTTTCTGGTGTGGTCAAGGGGGTTGGTCCCCGTTACTGCCCATCCATTGAGGACAAGATTGTCCGTTTTGCCGATAAGGATTGCCACCAACTTTTCCTAGAACCGGAAGGGCGTGATACCGAGGAAGTCTATATTCAAGGGCTCTCAACCAGCCTGCCTGAGGATGTCCAAAGGGACTTGGTTCACTCCATCAAGGGGCTGGAACAGGCTGAAATGATGCGAACTGGCTACGCTATTGAGTATGACATTGTCCTGCCCCATCAACTGCGAGCTACTCTGGAAACCAAGGTCATCTCCGGGCTCTTTACGGCCGGCCAAACTAACGGAACCTCAGGTTATGAAGAGGCTGCTGGCCAAGGAATTGTCGCTGGAATCAATGCTGCACTCAAGGTTCAGGGCAAGCCTGAGCTGATTTTGAAGCGTAGCGATGCCTATATCGGTGTTATGATTGATGATTTGGTGACCAAGGGAACCTTGGAACCCTACCGTCTCTTGACCTCTCGGGCTGAATACCGCCTGATTTTGCGCCACGATAATGCCGATATGCGCTTGACCCCAATCGGTCGCCAAGTTGGTCTGGTGGATGAAGAACGCTGGCTTAATTACGAAATCAAGAAGGCTCAGTTTGACAATGAAATAAAGCGTCTCTCAACCCATAAACTTAAGCCAACCAAGGATACCAATCGAGAAGTTCAAGCTATGGGCTTCAAGCCTCTGACGGATGCCGTGACGGCTAAAGAATTTATGCGGCGACCCGAAGTCAGCTATGCTGATATTATCAGGTTTATCGGTCCTGCTGCTGAAAATCTCAGTCCAAAGTTGATTGAATTGCTTGAGACTGAAATCAAGTACGAGGGCTATATCAACAAGGCCCTAGACCAGGTAGCCAAGATGAAACGGATGGAGGAAAAACGCATCCCTGCTAATATTGACTGGGACGACATTGACTCGATTGCTACCGAAGCCCGCCAGAAATTTAAAAAGATTAATCCAGAAACCATTGGCCAAGCCAGTCGGATTTCTGGGGTAAACCCAGCTGATATTTCCATTCTCATGGTCTATCTGGAGGGCAACCAGAAGGCTAGTCGAAAATCTTGATTTGACCTCTTTTGCAAGTCCAAAAGGCACCTAGGATTTTAGGGGTTCTTGTGGTATAATAAGGAGATTAAGAGGTTTAATAATGAGAAAAATTCGTTTAGAGACCATCCATCTGGTCATGATTGGCTTGATTTTCTTTGGAATTCTAGCCATCTGTGTCAGGACCATGAGCTCCCAAACTGCTCTTCTTCTGGCTATTTTTATCGTCCTGGTGGCTATGGTCGGTCTGCTTTACTACCAAAAGCAGGCCTATGAATTATCAGAATTGGAGCAGATTGAGCGGCTCAACGACCAAACCGAGCTTAGCCTCAAGTCTCTCCTTGATAAGATGCCAGTTGGAGTCGTCCAATTTGACCCAGAGACCGATGATATTGGTTGGTTCAACCCCTATGCTGAGCTCATTTTTACCAATGACCAAGGGGAGTTTAATGTTGACCTCCTACGGACCACCATCCAAGAGCAAAAGGCAGGTTCAGCCAACCACCGTATCCAGGTCAATGACCACACCTATGTGGTCAATATTGACCTAGCCGCTGGTCTTTTCTACTTTTTTGATTCTCTAGGAACAGATTCTGGTTTCGATAGCTCACTTAAGCGACCAGTCATCGGGGTCATCTCTGTTGACAACTATGATGATATTACAACAGACCTGGCAGATACTGATGTGGCTCAAATTAATGGTTTTATTGCCAACTTTATTTCTGAGTTTGCGGGTCAGCATCAGATATACTATCGTCGGGTCAGCATGGATCGCTTCTATTTCTTTAGTGACTACAAGGTTTTAGCCAGTCTGATTGACGATAAGTTTACAGTTCTGGAAAACTTCCGCAATGAAGCCAAGGATTTAGACTTGCCTCTGACCCTCAGTATGGGGATTTCCTTTGGGGAAGATAACCATCAGCAGATTGGTCAGGCTGCCTTGCAGAATCTCAATATCGCCCTTATGCGGGGTGGTGACCAGGCGGTTATTAAGGAAACAGATGAGCATAAGAAAGCCCTCTATTTTGGCGGTGGAACGGCTTCGACCGTCAAACGTTCTAGAACTAGAACTAGAGCCATGATGACGGCTATCTCTGACCGCATTAAAAGTGCGGAGCAGGTCTTTGTTGTCGGCCACTCTCGCCTAGATATGGATGCTCTGGGAGCAGCGGTCGGCATGCAGCATTTTGCGGCAAATATTCTGGAAAGCAGTTATGCTGTTTATGATGACCAGGAGATGAATACCGATATTGCTCGGGCTGTTAAACGTTTACAAGACGAGGACAAGACGAGACTGGTGACGGTTGAGCAAGCTCTGGCTCAAGCCAGTGACAACGACCTTTTGATTATGGTCGATCACTCCAAGTTGTCTCTCACCTTGTCAAGAGAGCTTTACGATAGGTTTACAGAGGTTATTGTCGTTGACCACCACCGCCGTGATGAAGATTTCCCAGACAAGGCTATTTTGACCTTCATTGAAAGTGGAGCCAGCTCGGCTAGTGAATTAGTCACTGAGTTGCTCCAATTCCAAAACGGTCATGAACCCCTGTCCAAGATCCAGGCTAGCCTGCTTATGGCTGGTATTATGCTGGACACCAAGAACTTCTCGGCTAGGGTCACTAATCGGACCTTTGATGTGGCCAGCTATCTGCGAACCATGGGTAGCGATAGTACAGAAATTCAAGAAATTTCAGCAACGGACTTTGAGGATTATCGTCAAGTCAATGAGCTGATTTTGACCGGTCAGTCCTATGGTGGCGATATGATAATTGCCTGTGGATCTGAGGACCTGGCTTACAGCAATATCATCGCTAGTAAAGCTGCTGACACTCTCCTGTCAATGGCCTATGTCGAAGCCAGCTTTGTGATTAGCAAAAACCCTGTTGGTCAGACAGCAATTTCAGCCCGTAGTCGTGATAAAATCAACGTTCAACGCATTATGGAAGAAATGGGTGGCGGAGGTCACTTCAATTTAGCAGCCTGTCAATTAGATGACAAGACTGTCAAGCAGGCTTACACCGAATTAACAACGATTATAGACCGCATTCTTGAGGAGGAAAACTAAGATGAAAGTTATTTTTCTAGCAGATGTCAAAGGTAAGGGGAAAAAGGGCGAAGTTAAGGAAGTACCAACAGGTTATGCCCAAAATTTCCTGCTTAAAAAGAAGCTAGCCAAGGAAGCTACAAGCCAGGCCATCAACGAGCTTAAGGGCAAACAAAAATCAGAAGCTAAGGCAGCAGCTGAACTTCTAGCAGAAGCCAAGACCCTCAAGGCTCAGTTGGATAAGGAAGAAACCCGTGTTCAATTCAGCGAAAAGGTTGGTCCAGATGGTCGAACTTTTGGTTCCATTACTGCCAAGAAAATTGCCGAAGAGCTCCAAAAACAATTTGCTATCAAGGTTGATAAACGGTCCATTGAATTGGACCACCCTATCCGCGCTATCGGTTTAATTGAAGTTCCAGTCAAACTTCACAAGGAAGTTGAAGGACAAATTAAGTTGAAAATCGACCAAGCCTAGTTGACAGGACTGTCAACTAGTTGGTGAGTCTACTATTGCCTATTTTCCAAGGAAGTTTATTAGGATAGAGGCAGTCATCGTTTAGCGATTAGAATTGGGTCTGCCCCATTCGTATCAATCTTAGTAAGGAGGTAAGGCTTATGCCAGAGGCTCAGGAGTTGCGACTTCAACCGCAAGATTTACTAGCTGAGCAAGCTGTTCTGGGGTCTGTATTTATCAGCCCAGACAAGCTCATTTCTGTTCGGGAGTACATTGAGCCCGAAGATTTTTATAAATATTCGCACAAGGTTATCTTCAAGGCTATGATAACGTTGAACGACCGCAATGATGCCATTGATGCTACGACTGTTCGGGCTGTCTTGGATAGTCAGGACGACCTGCAAAATATTGGTGGTCTAGCCTATCTGGTCGAACTGGTTAATAGCGTACCAACTAGTGCCAATGCTGAGTATTACGCCAAAATCGTGGCTGAAAAGTCCATGCTCCGCAATATTATCTCCCGCCTAACTGAAACGGTCAATGAAGCCTATGATGGCGCCATTGAGTCGGACGATATTATTGCTCATGCGGAAAAAGCCTTGGTGGACATCAATGAGCGCTCCAGTAACAGCGGCTTTCGTAAGATTTCGGATATCCTCAAGGAAAATTACGAGGCTCTGGAAGAACGCTCGCAACAGACTTCTGAGGTTACGGGTCTTCCTACGGGGTTTCGTGATTTGGACAAGATTACAACAGGCCTCCATCCAGACCAGCTGGTCATTCTGGCCGCCCGTCCTGCGGTTGGTAAGACGGCCTTCGTCCTCAATATTGCTCAGAATGTCGGGACCAAGCAGAATGCTCCTGTGGCCATCTTTTCCCTAGAAATGGGGGCTGATAGCCTAGTTAATCGGATGCTAGCAGCCGAAGGTTTAGTTGATTCTCATAACCTAAGAACTGGTCAGCTGACTGACCAAGATTGGCAAAATCTGACCCTGGCCCAAGGTACTCTGGCTGATGCCCCTATTTACATTGATGACACCCCTGGTATCAAGGTGACGGAAATTCGGGCACGTTCTAGGAAACTAGCTCAAGAGCTAGGTGGTCTAGGCTTGATTGTTATTGACTACCTCCAGCTCATCACTGGAACCAGAACTGAAAATCGCCAACAAGAAGTCTCAGATATTTCTCGCCAGCTTAAGATTCTAGCCAAGGAACTCAAAGTCCCTGTTATCGCCCTTAGTCAGCTCTCTCGGGGCGTAGAGCAAAGGCAGGATAAACGGCCTGTCCTCTCAGATATCCGTGAATCAGGTTCGATTGAGCAAGACGCTGATATTGTTGCCTTCCTCTACCGCGATGACTACTATGAACGCGGAGACAAGGAAGATGGTGACCAATTTGAAGATAACACAATCGAAGTTATTCTTGAAAAGAACCGGGCTGGAGCTCGTGGAACCGTTAAACTGATTTTCCAAAAAGAATACAATAAATTCTCATCAATTTCGCAATTAGAAGAAAGGTAAAAAACATGAGTGATGCATTTGCAGATGTTGCTAAAATGAAAAAAATTAAAGAAGATGTTAAAAACCATGAAGGCCAAGAGGTTGAAATGACTCTGGATCATGGACGCAAACGGGAAAAAACGAAGGTTGGTCGTCTGATTGAGGTTTATCCTTCCCTTTTTATCGTTGAGTATAGTGACCAGGCCAGTCAACCTGGTGAAATTAGCAACACCTACGTAGAATCCTACACTTACTCAGATATTTTGACCCAAAAGAGTCTCATTCGCTACTTTGACGAAGATTAAAGAGCCAACCCAGGGCTTTTTTCTTTTGTCAAAGTTGTAACCCTTACTTTACAGACTTGACAGAACTGTAAATCTACTGTCTACTCTCTCGCCTGATACTCAATCAGGCCACTTTTTCTTCCCAATATTGGAAGGATTATTAAGTTAAGAAGGTTTGATAGGAAGGAACTTTCCGCCCCTTATGGAATTTAGAGCTTTACAGGCTTTTGTTTCTATGCTATACTAATCTTCGTGTGAAATAATAGCAGAGCAAAATAAAGCTCGTCAACAGATTTCCTGAAATACCAGTAACCTTGGCTGTTTAGGCGAAGGGCATCTGCACGAATTAGGTTTGCTCAAAATGTTATTTCCTCAAAAGTTTTATTTTTAGAGGAGGACATTTTTATGTCTCGTTATACAGGTCCATCATGGAAACAATCCCGTCGCCTTGGCTTGTCTCTTACAGGTACAGGTAAAGAGTTGGCACGTCGTAACTACGTACCAGGTCAACACGGTCCTAACCATCGTGGTAAACTTTCTGAATATGGTATGCAGTTGGCTGAAAAGCAAAAATTGCGTTTCACTTATGGTCTAGGTGAAAAACAATTCCGTAACCTTTTCGTTCAAGCTACTAAGATTAAAGAAGGAACTCTTGGTTACAACTTTATGCTTCTTTTGGAACGTCGTTTGGACAACGTTGTTTACCGCCTCGGTTTGGCAACAACTCGTCGTCAAGCACGTCAATTCGTTAACCACGGTCACATCCTTGTTGACGGAAAGCGCGTTGATATCCCATCTTACCGTGTTACTCCAGGCCAAGTGATTTCTGTTCGTGAAAAATCAGCTAAGGTTCCAGCAATCTTAGAAGCTATTGAAGCAACCGTTGGTCGTTCAGCCTTTGTATCTTTTGATGAAGAAAAACTTGAAGGTTCTTTGACTCGTTTGCCAGAACGTGATGAAATTAACCCAGAAATCAACGAAGCGCTGATTGTTGAATTCTACAACAAGATGCTTTAATTTTACAAATCAAGAAGGAGTTAGGGACAAAAGTCCTTAACTTTTTTTCTTTTTCAGCATTAGACACACTAACGCAGCGGTTGACTGGAAGTCCTTATTCCTTGCTAAGAAGGGATAGGTCCAAGGGTCTGGGAGACCCTTGGAGGAAACCAAAATCAACTGTGCGGAGGCGGGAAAGAAATAGTCTGGGGATAGACTAGATTTCCCGCGACAGATCCCTTTCAAACTCGATGATAGTTTGAAAGGGAAACTAAGTAAGAGAGCCCAGTAGTTCGCAAAATGGCGACTACTGTATGGACTCTCTTAAATCTTGAAATTAAAGAGTGAGGTAAATCGATTTCTGGGAAATCGCGATTTTGGTCCCGCTCTCTTTTATAGTTCTTAGTGAAGTGAGCCAGAATAGCAAAGCCGAATTTAGAGCTATTGATGCCGTTTAAACAAAAGCGAAAACTGGGTTCCGCAAATCAATCAACCCTCGTCCAAACGGGCAAGGGTTTTTGAGGTTTACAATTGCTAGTATGGACAATGGGTGAACTAGTCCGGTTTTGTGGGTTGGAGCAAAGCTTCGGCTATTTAACTCGCACTACTTTCTTCCATAAAAGTTTGCAGCTTTCTGAACTAGCTGGTTTTTGTTCTTTCGAGCTTTCTGATTTTAATGACTGCCAGTTGGGTTTCCATATCAACCCAGAGGAGGGAGTAGGTTCATGAGGAGCTTAGTAATCTGCTTGGGACTCTCCTTCTTGCCGCGGGTAATCCACATTTGATAGATGCCAAACATGGCATGGCTGATATAGACACTATTATAGAGTCGCTCCAGCGAGGTTCTTTGGGGAGTCAGGCCACTGTCGTAGAAATCTGAGGAAATCAACCTTTGCAAGTGGTTGCGGATAAAGTTTTGGATTTCTTTAGTCCCGTTTTGGGTAATCAAGGTCGCAAAGAGGGATTCCCTATCCAAAAACTCAAAAATTTCCAAGAGGGTTGCCTCTATATCCATATGGTTTTTATCAAAGACATACTCCAGCTTATTGAAAATTGCCTGCTGGTACTGGTCAATCATATCGTATTTATCTTTATAATGGGTATAAAAGCTTGAACGGCTGATACCGGCTGTTTTGGCTAGCTGACTGGTCGTAATGGCATCAAAATCTTTTTCGGCCAGTAATTCAACCATAGCCTTCTGTAAAGCTTGACGGGTGCGAACTTTTCGATTGTCTTTTGGCATGCTAACTCCTTTTAAACAATAGTATACAAGGTGTCTAAAATATAAGAGAGTAAACTTGAAAAAATATCATGTATTTGTATAATATATTATAGTAAAATTATGGACAAAGTGTCTAAAAAAGAGGAATAAAATGCGAGAAGAAATCAAAGCTATTCTAAAAAGACCAGTAGTCTGGGTAACTATTTTTGGGGTTTCCCTGGTGCCCATGCTCTATAATGTTATCTTCTTAAGTTCCATGTGGGACCCTTATGGGAATGTCAACCACCTGCCAGTCGCGGTTGTCAATCAGGATAAGGCCGCTAAATTCAACGGTAAAGATCTGACCATCGGTAAGAATATGGTTCGGAATATGGCTGAAAATGATAGCTTGGATTATCATTTTGTCTCACAATCAGAGGCTGAAAAAGGATTAAATCACGGTGATTATTATATGGTTGTGACCCTACCAGAGGATCTCTCCCAAAATGCTACCACCTTGATGACCAATCATCCAAAGAAAATGCAAATTAACTATCAAACCACCAAGGGTAGAAGTTTTGTTGCCTCCAAGATGAGTGATTCGGCCATGTCTAAGTTGGAGTCTAGTGTTTCAAACTCTCTGACTCAAACCTATACGCAAGCTGTTTTTCAAAGTATGACTAAGTTGCAAGGAGGAATGAGTCAGGCAGCTGATGGCAGTAGCACCTTAGCGACGGGTGCGGACACGGCTAAATCAGGCAGTCAGACCTTGGGAGACAATCTTGACCTCCTGTCAACGTCAACCCAAACCCTGGCATCTGGAGCCGGTAGCCTAAATTCAGGTTTACAGACCTATGCTGGTGGTGTTGAGCAGCTATCTGCTGGCCTCAACCTTATGAATGCCAATATGGGAAGTTTGTCTAATGGCGTTTCTGCCCTTTCTTCTGGAGCAGATTCTGCTCAACCTTTAGTCACAGGGGCCAATCAGCTAGCAACAGGCATCAATCAGTTAGCCACTAATACTGGTTTATCTCCAGAGCAAAAAACTCAAATTGACCAGATTATTGCGGCCCTGCCAGCCCTCAATTCAGCCATCCAAACGATTAATCAAAGTGTCAGTCAGATGGGAGGGACAACAACTTCTCAGACTAGCACACCGACAACAAGCCAAACCTCAACAGCACCAGACCTTTCTAGCCTGCAAACCAGTCTGGCTAGTTTGGAGACGCAATTGCAATCCTTATCTGGTACAGGGACCAGCACTACTACGGCTGATACTTCTGATCAGTTGGCAGCTGTCCAATCGACCTCAGCCTATCAGTCCTTGACTCCTGAGCAACAGGCAGAAATTTCTGGGGCCATCACTAACAATGCTCCTCAGTCTAGTACTAGTTCGGTCGATGTCAGTGGTCTGATTGCTACTGTCCAAGGCTTGGAAACCAGCCTTGCTAATATCGGAACGACAAATAGCACGACAACGACAAGCAATGCGATGACACCAGCAGCAACCACTCCAGATTTGTCAGGTCTGCAAACTAATCTTAGCACTCTAGCGGCTCAAGCTAATGTTCTTCTGCCAGGGGCTGCTACCAGCCTGTCCAGCTTAGAGTCTGGCCTGTCCACCCTTAACACGACCCTCTCTCAACAGGTTCTCCCTGGTAGTCAAGAGGTGGCTGGTGGAATTGGAACCATGCAGAGTCAGTTGGCAAGTGGTTCTTCTCAGCTTGCGACAGGGGTGTCAACCTTGAGCAATGCCACCTCAACCCTAGCTAATGGGGCCAATCAATTGTCCAGCAATTCTGGCCAATTAACCAGTGGTGCCGACCAATTAGCTTCTGGTGCCAATCAGCTGTCCTCAGGCGCTAGCCAGTTAGCTCAGGGTAGTGCCAGTCTGACAAGTGGCTTGTCAACCCTGTCAACTGGTGCAGATACCCTTTCTCAATCCCTAGCCAAGGCCAAGAATCAGCTTGATGTGGTTTCCGTAAAACCTGAAAATGCTAAGGCGGTTTCCCAACCCTTAAACGTAAAACATACTGATAAGGATAATGTTGAAACCAACGGTGTTGGTATGGCTCCTTACATGATGTCAGTTGCCCTGATGGTCGTTGCCCTGTCAACCAATGTTATCTTTGCCAAGTCCCTTTCTGGTAATGAACCAAAAGGTCGCTTTGCCTGGGCCAAGAATAAGCTTTTGATTAATGGGCTTATCGCAACAGCGTCAGCGACCATTCTCTTCTTCGCTGTGCAAGCCATCGGTGTTCACCCTAATTATTCAGGTAAAACCTACCTCGTGACCCTCTTTGCTGCTTGGGCCCTGATGGCGGTAGTAACGGCCCTAGTTGGCTGGGACCAACGCTATGGAGCCTTCGCTAGCTTGATTATCCTGCTCTTGCAACTGGGCTCTAGTGCAGGAACCTATCCAATCGAGCTGAGTCCAAAATTCTTTAGAGTCGTGCAGCCCTATCTACCGATGTCCTATTCAGTATTAGGTTTACGTAAGACCATATCCTTAACCGGAGATGTCGGACGGGAACTAATTACTTTACTGGCCTTCATGGCTGGTGCTATGATTTTCGGTCTGCTTATCTATCGTAGACAGGATAATCGTTAGGTTTAGAGACAAAGCAAAAGCATCAAACGGTTTGATGTTGGAAAAGTTAAGAGGCTGGGACCTTTTGTCCAAGCCTCTTTTCGTCTGTTATAAGGCGAGTTTTGTTCCAAACTCTTTCAGAAGCCAATAAAAAGCCAGCTTGACAAATCAGTCAAGCTGGCTTTTTTGAGATTTACTCAATATTGATACTACCGGTGTCGGCTTTGAGATCTAAGAAATTATCTTTTGAATTTATGAGCTTATCACTAATATCAGAACCACCCGTATCAGCATGGCTAGAAACAGTCAAATGGTAATCTTTGAGACTAAGGTCGATGCTACCGGTATCAGCGGAAATTTTATTGGTCTTCTTAAAGGTTAAATCTTCTCCGTATAGGCTACCGGTGCTAAGAGAAATGTTACTTGAGGTCAGGATGACATTGTCAAGGTCAATGCTACCAGTATCATTGATCATGGTGAGGTTGGACAGTTGCGAATTGGAAATTTCTGCAGCTCCTGTATTAATATCTGCCCGTCCAGCCTCAATCCTAGAATTCTTAATGCTGAGGCTACCAATGTTAACATCAGCATCAAGCTGTTTGACCGTCAGACCGTCTAGCTTCAGGCCACGAATGTTGAGTCTACTCTTGATGCTAGAAAGACTTTGCCCCTTTGGCAGAGAAATTACAATAGTATTCAAGTCTTCGGACTTATGATCAGCAAGCTGGGCTAGGAGTGATAGATTGAAGAAGTGAACCACTCCTATTCCCTTAGTTGACTGCTTTAGGCTCAGCTTCTTGTCTGCGACCTTGTAGTCAACCTTTGCCTTTTTACTGGTATAGTAGGAGATACTTGCTTCCTTATCAGTCGTTGTTTTGACTGATATGTCATAGTAATTTCCCTCTAAATCAATTTGATCAAACTGGTCTAAATTCTTTTCCACATGGCGAACCTGACCGCGGTCTTCCTGGAGAATGCCATCTAGTCCACCGCTGATCTGACCAATGTAGCCAATTACAGCTCCAGAAAGGATTAAAGTAATCCCAGAAATTAATGTAATTTTTTTCCATTTTTTCATGATCTTTTTCCTTTCCTACTGGCCCAACGAGCGATAGCAACAGTTCCTCGACCAATCCAGCGAGAAGCCTCTGTAGTCGCCAAAACGAAGAGACAGGCAAGGCCTGCAAAGACCAGGCCTATGCCGATACCAATCAGTCCACCAGCCCAAGTCGAGCCTAGATAGCTTAAACCGTCAATAAAGATGGCAATACCAGAGATTGCTCCAGCGATGCCTAGCATGAAAAGAGTAAAAATCATAGCAACACCGACTACCAAGAGAGAAAAAATGATAGCGATTAGAGCCCAACCAAAAGGGTTAAAGAGGCAGGCCAGGATGGCAATCCAAATCAAGGCTAGACGGGATTTGGAGTTCTTTTCACTGTGGTCAGATTTTCCATCTAATATATTATGGATAATTTCTTTAGCAGCCTCCTTGGGACTGCCCAGCTCTTGGATGACCTGGGTCTCATTTTCAGGCCCCGCTTCGTCAAAGTACTCGGTGAAGTAGTCCATTGCTTCTCGATAATCCTGCTGAGGTAACTTTTTCAGGTGTTTATCCAGCTCTTGTAAATAGTCATTTCTTGTCATGTCTGATTCTCCCTTCGATGATGCCGTCGATGGTTGAAATATGGCTTTGCCATTCTTCTTTGCGTCGGGCTAGATCGACCAAGCCCTCGGGTGTGATGGAATAATACTTTCGTCTCCGCCCCTGATATTCTTGACTGTAGGTTGTCACATAGCCAGCCTTTTCCAGCCGCTTGAGAATGGGATAGAGGGTTGATTCCTTGATATTGGCGATGAGCTTAATGGTTTGGCTAATCTCATAACCGTAGGAATCCCCTTTTTCAATAATAGCTAGAATCAAGAATTCAATGAGAATGGATGATACCGGAAAATACATAGGCACCTCCTAAAAGATATATAGTTATTTTATATATTAAGTATAAAATACTTTAAAGGTTATGTCAAGAATAAATATATAATTTTTTTATATAAAAGTTGAGACATTGAAAAACTTCTATAAAATACCAAGCAAACATGTTATGATGGTAGAAGCAAAAGGAAAAGAGCAAAAGATGAAGAATTATATTGAACGGGTAAAAAACTATCACCCCAAACCCTTGGGTCAGGAGCGTTCCTATGCAGTCCTGCTACCTCTAGTTTGGGATGAGGCTAGCCAAACTTGGCAGATTCTCTACCAAATTCGTAGCAAACATATCTCCCAACCCGGCGAAGTTTCCTTTCCGGGAGGACGGGTGGAGCCTGGCGAAACTTTCAAAGAGGCTGCTGTCCGAGAAACAAGCGAAGAGTTGAATATTCCCAGCTCTCAGGTAGAGGTTATCGGGGAGATTGATTATCTGGTCAACCGCGGTCGGACCATCCGTTGCTTCGTTGGTCAGCTTTCAGGAGAATGGCAGTCCTTTGAACCAAATCCTGATGAGGTTGAAAGACTCTTCACCTTACCACTTGACCAGCTCATGACTACCCAGCCCAAGACCTATAATCTAACGGCCACATCTACACCGGCCTCGAATTTTCCTTTTGAGCGAATCCCTAATGGTTCCAACTATAATTTTGGCAAGGACAAGCGTAAGGTTCTTTTCTATGATTTAGCCGGAGAAGATCTTTGGGGTATTACAGCCCAGTTTACGGCCCGCTTCATTGAAATTTTAAAGGGTGACAAGTATTGACAGTTTTGTAAAGCTTTGAATTATGGATTGAAATCCTATCCTAGTGCGGTTTTTAGCAAGTCATATCGCCATGTAAACTTGACAACGACTGTCAACTATACAAAGGTCTAGAAGTGTGCAATCAGCCTTGTCGGCGACCTGTCGGGTCTTTGTCGGGTTACTGTCGTTCTCAATTTTTTACCGGCCAGCTATACTAAGGCCGTAAACAAAAAATGAAGACTCAACTGGTGACCTATCCCAAAAGTTAGATAGTGGCTTTCAAAAGGCACTCAACTAAGAGCTCTTCATCAGCGAAAGGAAGAAAGGAATCTTATATCATGGAAAACAAAACACTCGTAGCAAACCTTCGCAAGCAAAAGGGCTGGACCCAAGAACGTTTGGCAGAAAAGGCAGGCCTTAGTGTTCGAACCATTCAACGAATTGAAAGAGGAGATGATTCCAGCTTAGAGACACTAGGACTGGTTGCCAATGCTTTGGATGTCTCTATTAAGGAGCTCTTTCAAGCTGACGAGCCTAGTCCAAAGATGGAAGAAGTTGCTGCCTATTCTGATGAGCAGGCCAGCCAATTGGAAAAGCGGAAAGCTGAAGATAAATTATTTTCTATCTATCGACTAGCCTATGTTTTTATTATGGTTGGGTTGGCAGCCGGTATTGATTTGATTAAGGGTGAGCTTCTTCAAATTGTTGTTGGTCTAATCTGGGTATTCACTTTTTTGGCTGGTCTTAAAATCACGAAATATATCCGCAAAACCCATTGGAAAACCCACCTAGATAAAAAGTATCCTCTGACCAAAAATGTCCCTCTGTCTCGGGACCGCTTGGACCACAAGTCTAGCTCTAACAGTTCTAAGGATGACTTTCTTTGGTGGAAGAATCCTGTCGCTCGTCCAATTGGTCTGACTTTCTGGGGCGTGATTGTTCCCGCACTTTTTATCTGTAAATATGCTTTACACCTTTTTTAAATAAAAAAGCGATAACAACAGGTCTTGACTTCAATGTCAGGCCCTTTTCTTTTACAGAACGGTCAACTTCTTGGTCAGTCGGGTTCGTGTTTCTTTCTCTTATCCTTAGCCAAGCCAACAGGCCAAGACCCCATATCTAGAACTTTTATTTTTTAGCTTGCTATTCTTAATTGTAATGATTATAATTAAGCTAGAAAATAAAAATTAGGATGAGGGGGGGTTGGCCATGAGCAACTTCAAAAAATTTATGATTGTATCCCTGATTGGGATCTTTACTTTAGTCCTGACCTTCGGCTTGGATCAAGATCATTTAGCCTATATACTGGTAGCTATTTCGGGTGGCCTTATGTCGCTTTCCATGTTCTGGGGCATGATTCAGACCCTTAAGGAAGGTCGCTATGGTGTTGATATCCTGGCCATTACAGCTATTATTGCCACCCTAGCGGTCGGTGACTATTGGGCTAGTCTGATTATTTTGGTCATGCTGACCGGTGGTGAAAGCCTGGAGGATTATGCCAGTCGCAGGGCTAGTCGGGAGTTGACCAGTCTGCTGGACAATACCCCAAAACTGGCTCACCGCATGGTTGGGGCTGATGTTGAGGTTGTAGATGTTGATGACCTGCAAATCGGGGATATCGTTCTCTTACGGCCCCAAGAAATGGTGCAAGTTGACGGCCAGATAATAGAAGGGCGCTCGGATTTTAACGAAGCTTCCTTGACTGGTGAGTCCAAGGCCATTGAAAAAGGCCCTGGTGACAGCATTATGTCCGGTTCTCTCAATGGCTCGGATGCCATCCAGTTCAGGGTTACTGCCCTAGCCAAGGATAGTCAGTATCAACAGCTGGTCAAATTGGTCAAGGAATCGCAAGGCAACACGGCTCCCTTCGTTCGCCTAGCTGACCGCTATGCTGTTCCCTTCACGATCTTTGCTTATCTGGTCGGCGGTATAGCTTGGTTTGTCACCAAGGATCCAGTGCGTTTTGCCCAAGTTTTGGTTGTTGCTTCGCCTTGTCCTTTAATTCTGGCCGCTCCAATTGCTTTGGTGGCCGGAATGAGCCAGTCTTCCAAAGAGGGAGTTATTGTTAAAAATGGGACGGTCTTGGAAAAACTCTCTAAGGTCAAAACAGCAGCTTTTGATAAGACAGGGACTATCACCCAGGGGAATCTTCAGGTCGATCAAGTTGTGTCAGAAGGCTTGAGCAAGGAAGAGCTTTTAACCTATGCTGCTAGTATTGAGCAATCGTCTTCCCATGTCCTAGCTCAAAGCCTAGTGACCTATACTCAAAGTCAAGGAATTAAATTATTACCAGTTAGTGATATTAAAGAAATCACCGCTAAGGGTGTGCAAGGAAAATGTCAGGATAGCCTGTTCTCAGTCGGGAAAATGTCCATGATAACTGACTTGACCGAGGAACAAAAGACCGATAAGACCAGTGTTTATGTTGCCAAAGACGGTCACTATATTGGTCATATCACCTTTACTGACCGTGTTCGGCCAGAAGCTAAAGCTACTATGGAAGAGCTTAAAATTCTTGGTCTTAACAGTCTAGTTATGGTAACAGGCGACCGCAAGGTTATTGCCGACAAGATTGCCCAAGAGGTCGGGATTACAGAAGTCCATGCAGACTGCCTGCCTCAAGATAAGATTAATTTTCTCAAGGAAGTCGCTCCAGATCAAGGCCCTGTCCTCATGGTCGGCGATGGGGTCAATGATGCTCCAGCTCTGACAACTGCCGATGTCGGGATTGCTATGGGGGCCGGTGGTTCCAGTGCTGCCAGCGAAAGTGCCGATGTTGTTATCCTCAAGGATGATCTCAGCAAGGTTGCCCAAGTAATCAAAATTGCCAAGCATACCATGAGCATTGCTCGTCAGTCAGTCCTGATTGGTCTAACCGTCTGTGTGGTCCTTATGATAATCGCTGCGACTGGTGTCATCCCAACCCTAGTCGGAGCTATGCTCCAAGAAGTCGTCGATACCGTGGCCATCCTCTCAGCCCTGCGGGCCCATAGTAAGGCTTCGTAAGAACATATTCTAGGTAGATTTTTTACCTAGGATTTTATTTTGCTCAAATTTTTAAAATAATTTTCGAATAGAAAGATGGATAAAAAAGATAAAGTTACAAAAATATTACAATTGTGTTGCATTTGTGTCAAAAATCTCATATAATAAGAGTGAAAATTTAGCGGATACTAGGCCGTTAAGTAACTCAAGAGATTAATACGCTTCGAAAATCAAAAAGATACATCATTAACTTACTTTGCTGTAACTCAGTACAGACCGCAGTTCGTTGCCTTGTCTGTATTAGACTTTCATTGAGTATAAAAGTCTGTAGAGTCTTTAATCCGAGTTTGAAAAAAGAAGCGAGGTCCAGCTAAACCAAACTCTCAAATTCCTCAGAGATTCGGGCCTGTTCAAATAGAAAGGGGTTACCTATCATGAAAAATGTTCAAAAAGTTACAAGTTTTGTTATGCTGGCTCTAACCAGCCTGCTCCTATTAGGCGCCTGCCAGAAAAATACTTCTAAAAGTAAAACGGACCATTCTGCCAAGACCAGCCAAACTAGTAAAAAAGCTAGCAAGAAAAAATCGACTAGTTCCAGTCAAAGTAAGCAGGGGCAAAATAGTACTCAGGGTAAGACTAGTTCGCCAAGTTCTTCTAATCAAGCTCCAGCACAGTCATCAAGTCAGAAACAAAACTCTTCTCAATCTCAGACCAACTCTAATGTCAATGTAGCTGCCGTAGCTCAGGGTGACCTTTCTAGCATTGCCGGCACCTATAGCGGTCAAAATGGCGCTATCAACTTCACGGTAGCTGCAGATGGAACTGGCACTATCAGTAAATCCGATGGCGACTTCCAATTTCAATTCAGCAACTACCACCAAGATGGCCAGTCCGCTGCCTTCTCTAATCAATACGGTTGGAATTACTATGTTGTACCAGCAGGCGTGGCAACACCAAGCGGAGCTCAAGCCGCCAGCCAATGGGATGACAGCAACCGCGATCGCCTCATTGTTATCGGCGAAGGGGTTAATGTCTTCTTTTTAAGCTGAAATATTTAAGCAGGTTCAATGAATCTGCTTTTTTAATATCCTGATAAGGAGGAAGAATTCTTTAGTATTTTATAAATAGGCAAAAAAACAAGAGATTGGAATAAAAATTAAGCGTGCTCGTTTCCCAATTGTAAAAAAATTAGAAGAATTCAATTTTGACTTTCAACCAACTATAAATGCACAACAAATTAAAGAATTTTCAACAATGTCATTTCTTAATAATCAACAAAACATTATTTTTCTTGGTAGTCCGGGTGTTGGCAAGACCCATTTAGCAATTGGATTGGGTATTGCAGCATGTGAACAAGGGATTAGAACATTATTTATTAATTGCCATGAACTAATTTTACGTTTAACTAAGGCTCAAGAGAAAGGCCACTTGGAGAGAGTAATCAGGCGTTATGAAAGGTATGATCTTCTAATAATCGATGAATTAGGATACTTACCTATTGCGTCGGAAGTCGCCAACCTATTATTTCAATTAATAAATGGTCGTTATGAACGCAAATCCACGATCATAACGACCAATATCCCATTATCAAGTTGGGGAACCATATTACATAATTCTATAGCAGCAGAAGCAATTTTAGATCGATTGGTTTATCATTCCCATGTCATTAAAATTAAAGGGAAATCATATTGACTAGCTTCTACGCGAAGATAAATCGCCAAAGTCATACATTTTTATTCCGCCATAATATGACAATTTTAAACCGCCCTTGACAATTGAGAAGAATTAACATAGAATAGTCAGTGTAGTTAGAAACTCAGAAAGTAGGGCAAATACTATGAGTATGCTGAAAGATATCCATGATTACGTAAAAAAGAATTACGAAGCGGGAAACTATGATGATGCCAAGGCAGCCTATACTTCTTGGAAAACCGAGAATAACCAGCAATCTAATCTAACCGATTTTGAAATGGGTATCCAAAAAGCCCAAAGCGATTATAAAAAAAGCGGGACATTTGCGATCTATCCAAAGCTAGCAATTGATGTCGCAAACAAATTATTTAATGACAAAGCTTTTGAAATCAGTGAATTTATTCGCGGATATAATTCGGAAAAAGAAAAAATCAAAAAACATTAAAGTTATAGGCTTATAATTTCTTTGATGTAGACGAAAAGTCATAATTAATTAACAATCGTTGGACGAAACTTTAAACTGTCTTCTGGGTGGTAATAGTTCGGTAAATTGCCGAACTATTACCACCCATTTTTTCACTTAAAATGATACATCTTAAGCAGCCTTCTTCGGTCATGAGTCGTGTCGTCCTTATTCTGATTATTCTTTTTTAGGTGTCCTTACTCGTTACTAACATAGATTGTAGACTCCAATTTTACACTACCAAGAACAATCCAGACTCGAAAATTCTAAATACTCTATGTAATTCACTAGATACAGATTCTAAAGCTATTTATGATGGAGAATTAGAGATGGGAAATAGTGTTATCGATATGATAAAGAAAGATTTGTATGGTAGTGTAAAATAAGTTGTGTAAACACAAAAAAGGAATAAATCCGTTATAGTAGAGTTGCGAAACATTACTAGAAAGAGATTTATTCCTATGACACAGTTTACCACAGAATTGCTTAACTTCCTAGCCCAAATGCAAGATATTGATGAATTTTTCCGTTCTTCTCTTGAAACAGCTATGAATGACCTGCTTCAAGCAGAGTTATCAGCCTTTTTAGGGTATGAACCTTACGATAAAGTAGGCTATAATTCTGGGAATAGTCGTAATGGAACGTATTCACGGAAATTTGAAACCAAATATGGGACTGTTCAGTTGAGCATTCCAAGAGATCGTAATGGGAACTTTAGTCCAGCTTTGCTCCCTGCTTATGGACGTCGAGATGACCACTTAGAAGAGATGGTTATCAAACTCTATCAAACCGGTGTAACAACTCGAGAAATTAGTGATATCATCGAGCGAATGTATGGTCATCACTATAGTCCTGCCACAATTTCTAATATCTCAAAAGCAACTCAGGAGAATGTCGCTGCTTTTCATGAGCGAAGCTTAGAAGCCAATTACTCTGTTTTATTCCTTGACGGAACCTATCTTCCATTAAGACGTGGAACCGTTAGTAAAGAATGTATTCAAATCGCACTTGCCATTACACCAGAAGGACAGAAGGCTGTTCTTGGATATGAAATCGCCCCAAATGAAAACAATGCTTCTTGGTCCACCCTGTTAGACAAGCTTCAAAACCAAGGCATCCAACAGGTTTCTCTTGTAGTGACCGATGGCTTCAAGGGGCTTGAGCAGAAGATCAGTCAGGCTTACCCATTAGCTAAACAACAACGTTGCTTCATTCATATTAGTCGAAATCTGGCTAGTAGGGTGAAACGATCTGATCGAGCGGTTATTCTAGGGCAATTAAAAACGATTTATCGTGCTGAAAATTTAGAAATGGCAGTACAAGCTTTGGAGGACTTTATCTCTGAATGGAAGCCAAAGTATAGGAAAGTCATGGAAAGTCTGGAGAATACGGATAATCTTTTAACTTTTTTCCAGTTTCCCTACCAGATTTGGCACAGCATTTATTCGACAAACCTCATTGAGTCTCTCAACAAAGAAATCAAACGTCAAACGAAAAAGAAGGTTCTTTTTCCTAACGAGGAAGCCTTGGAACGTTACTTAGTTACTTTGTTTGAAGATTATAATTTCAAGCAAAGCCAACGAATCCATAAAGGGTTTGGTCAATGTTCTGACACACTTGAAAGCTTATTTGATTAGCACTCCATAACTCTACTTGAGTGTTTACACATAATTATTGACAGTATCAAGTTATCGTAAAATTGTTGAACGTTAGTATTTGAACAAACCATTCGTCTTCTGAGGCGAGTGGTTTTCTATCTCTTTTTTATGACCTCTCATCTGTCTGATTTGACCGCTTGTCCCAAATACGGAGATTTTCCCCTTAAAGTCTGATAGTATAGTCTTAGAAATAAGTAAGCCAAGATTTAGGAGGAAAAAGATGTTAGAAACAAGCAATCTGACGAAAGTCTATGGAAATCAGGTGGCGGTCAATAATCTGAATGTCGCAATTGAGGCAGGAAGCTTTACGGCACTATTAGGGCCAAATGGAGCAGGCAAATCAACAACGATTCAAATGCTGATTGGCTTGTTGCGACCAACTTCTGGTCAAGTTCGTTATAGAAAGAACATCAAGCTAGGTGTGGTATTTCAAAATAGTGTCCTAGATGATCGCTTGACTGTTCAGGAAAATTTAGAAATCAGAGCTAAACAATACCGAGAGGTAGAAAAAGGAGCTATTGGGCGTTTAACTCAGCAGCTGGGACTGACCTCCTTTGTCAATCAGCCATACGGAACCCTATCTGGTGGTCAGAAGCGGCGAGTGGACATTGCACGAGCGCTTCTTCAAAATCCAGATATTCTCTTTCTAGATGAACCAACGACCGGACTGGATATTCAGACCCGGGAAAGTATCTGGCAGCTGCTTAAACAACTCCAAAAAGAAAATCAGATGACAGTGGTTTTAACAACTCATTATTTGGATGAGGCAGATGATGCAGATCAGATTTATATCATTGATCACGGTCGAATAATCGCTCAAGGTTCTGCTGATGCCATCAAAGAACGATACGCTCGCAGTTTCCTGCGCATTGTGACGCAGAACAGAAAAGCTCTAAAAGAGATTTTGAGCAACTATTGTGCTTTTGATGAGGTCAAAAAGGGGGAATTTATCTTGCATCCTGAAACGACAGAACAGGCTCTAACGGTATTGGAAATAGCGAAAATGTATATCCAACAATTTGAATTTCGACCCGGAACAATGGCCTTGCCTGAAGGGATGGCTTATCTAAGAACCTTGACTTTCGAGATCTGTCTGATGAATTCTTACAATCTGTCGCCAGTCGTAGAAATAACATCCCCAGAAAGAGCCTGGGCTATCTAACGCCGCTAGAAGCATTCTTAAAGTATGTCACAGATGAGCAAATGAAATTATTTCTAACTTAATTTGACTTTCGGAGATTTAAGATCATATAATGGGAAGATAAGGGGCTTTGTTGACATTTAAGTAGAAATATATTAAAACAATAAGAATGTTGTTTGAATCTAGAATCGATTAGGACAATGAGAATTGAGACTTTGCTATAATCACTTTAAAGATTAAGCAAGGTTTAAATATCATGTCTAAAGAGAAACGTTACAATAACTAATTTAAATTAGATGCGTCTAACTACTACCTAGATCACCAGGACCAAAGCAGGTTTTGAAGAAACTATAGAACAATTAAATATTCTGTGATTAACAGACTATAAAAATGGAGAAAACTACTATATATGCTAAAAATTAAAAATCTAAAAGTAAACTATGGAAATTTCACTGCTCTTAACATTGATAAAGAAATTGAAATTGATGAAGGGGAGATTGTAGGTGTTATTGGAGGAAATGGAGCTGGGAAATCCACTCTTATCAAAGCACTGACCAATCAAGTAAAGTATGAAGGGTTACTCGAAAAGCCAAAATCTGTAGCAGTTCATTTGCAAGAAAATGCCTACCCAACCACAGTGAATTGTCAAACTATCTTAGAGGGTCTGCTAAAAACCTCTTACCCTAAAAATACAAAACTTATTGAATTGGTTCGTTTCTTTGACTTTGAAAAGAATTTGAAAAAGAAATTTTCTCAATTATCAGGTGGTCAAAAGCAACGTCTAACTATCATTATGGTTCTCTATCAAGATGCAGAGTTGACTTGTTTTGATGAGATGAGCACAGGTTTGGACTTTGAGACGAGATCGCAACTGATGAGGAAAATTCGAGAATGGTATGCTGATAAAAAAGCTACTCTGCTCTTAATTACACACTATTTTGACGAGCTAGAACAACTAGCCAAGAAGCTTTTGATCATCGAAAAAGGAAGGTTGATTGATTTTGGAAATCTAAATGGCTTATTCCAAAAATATGTCGGTTATTCAGCAATCGTTGTTGATTCTGAAGAAGAATCAAATTTCGAGCGTTATAAAGTAATCAAAGGAGAAGAGGGTAAGGTAGCTATTGCTTGTAAAGATGAGGACGAGCAGCAGGCTATCGTAGAGGATTTGGTTAAACAAGGTTATAAGTTTATGATCACAAATACAAACATAGAGCTGATTTATCTGAATGCACTAGCTGATTCCGACATTGCAAAGAAAGAGGTAGAAGCATGATTCATTACATTAAATTTGAACTGAAAAATACGTTAGGTTATAGCATTGCCATGATAGTTGGTGGCTTACTTCCGTTGATTTTAGCGATTGGTGGTTATCATAGTACCTCTAATACGGCTGCTAATCAGAGCTTATCTATCAGCCTTTTCTCCACTCTGTTACCAATGATTCCATTAGGCCTTGTTATCCTTCCCTTTACCATTGCTTTTGGACGAGATACGGAATCTGGAGTTGTGACACGGTTGAATCTCTTTGGTTATTCGACAGTCAAGCAATTGATTGCTAAGTTCGTTTCGATTGTTATATTGGTCACAGGAGTTACGGTGATTTATATAGTTGTCTTGCTTAATACAATGTCACTTCCTAAGCCAAGTACTCTGACAGTTATTAACATATTTGCTGGAGTTTTACTATTAACTACCGCCTTGTACCTAGTTGCTTTCACGATTGCCCAAGTTTTCAAAGGGTTTAATATGATCCAGGGGGTGGCAATGATTGTTTACTTTGGAATTGCTCTACTTACAGGAACAATGGGTGGCTTTAAACTTACAGGCTGGATCGAAAAAGTTGCTGAACTCATCCCTTTTAAGATATTCAGAGATAATCTCAATGCACACTGGGCAAGTACTAGCTTTAATCAAGGAAAAGAGCTAGCTCATCTTTTGATTTTCTTAGCTTTTACAGCTTTTCTATTTGCTGTTGCAAACTATTTCCGAATCCGTAGCCGTCATTAATAGCTAAAAGCTAACCAATTTTGTTATGCCGTCTATCAACTAGTTATTTACAATTGAATGCTAAAATGGACTGCATGCGCACTATAAAGGAGAATGAAATGAATAATCGTCGTAACCACCTATTATTTCTAGCACTATATGTCATTATTGCTGTTGTCACTTGGTTTATCAAATGGCAAGTCGCTACAGTGATATTTGGGTTACTTGCCTTAAATTCCTTGCGTTTATATATATCTGATAAAAAGGATGAATAGTCAAAAGAAAAGTTCCACCCTCTCAAAAATAGGAGGGCTTATCTAGAGCTATGTACTGTACTTAAATAAGCCAGATGTGATCTCATATAGTAAAGCAGTGTAGCAAAATATGGTAGTGTACAATAAGTTGTGTAAACACAAAAAGGAATAAATCCGTTATAGTAGAGTTGCGAAACATTACTAGAAAGAGATTTATTCCTATGACTCAGTTTACCACAGAACTACTTAACTTCCTAGCCCAAAAGCAAGATATTGATGAATTTTTCCGTGCTTCTCTTGAAACAGCTATGAATGATCTGCTTCAAGCAGAATTGTCAGCCTTTTTAGGGTATGAGCCTTACGAAAAAGTAGGCTATAATTCTGGTAATAGTCGTAACGGAA
>SKER01000258.1_pt1 | contig 69773 bp, 52 predicted proteins | sample 4826961 | NCBI WGS metagenome assembly SKER01 (sample SAMN11008804, study PRJNA524170) | human gut metagenome | biome: Human fecal sample; material: Feces; isolation source: fecal sample from pouch patient p47 | host: Homo sapiens | place: Israel: Tel-Aviv | collected 2016-11-16 | reverse complement strand
TTTCATAGGAGTCCCGAGCCTCCACCAGAATCCCAAGCCTTTTTCAACTTCTGGGCGGTTTTGGAGGCCGAAAACGTCTAAGCGGGTAATCTAGCCATTCGCGACCTGGGGTTTTACCGACAGAACGCGAAACAGCGCTCGAAATACCGCCCAGAAGACCGGGAACCATGGCGCGAAACGCCCCGTTTTCCTGCAAAACAACCCAGAACCGGTACCCTCCGTGCAAGCGGGGAGGAAAAACTCCCGAAACCTCAAACGTTATGCAGCTTGGTCCACGCTATCCAGCAGCTCGTCCAGCACGGCGGCGTCCTCCTCGGCGTAGCCCATGACCAGCTGGGCCAAGCCCTGATAGAACATGGTGCGCGAGAAGCGGCGCATGTCCTCGGTCATCATGGGCAGCCAGTTCAACAGGTGGTCTTGCGCGAACGTGCGCTGCGTGCGCAGATGCTCGATGGCCGCGTCCTCGTCGCCGGCGCGCAGGGCGTCGGCGGCGCGCATGGCCATGCGCTGCATGAACTCCAGCTCAAGGGCGATATGGTCCTCGCCCTCGGTCCAGCTGCCACGCTTGAGATTGTTCTCACGTAGCGTCTGCAACACCTCGGCACGGGCCTCCTGCATCATCAGACGACGCTCGGAGGTGTACACGCTCTCGAAGGGATACGCCGCCGAAAAGCCGTTGACGCCGTGGCCGATGAACGTGCGCACGTAGTCGATGGCCAGCTCGTTGATGCTGTCGTCCCAGCTGGTGCGCAGGTAGTCGTACAACATGTGGTAGCCCTCGTCCACCTTGGCGTTGCCTGTGGCCGCCGGGAAGCGCATGCCCTGAAGCTCGGTGAGCGCCGCTTTGTCGACCTCCTTCAAAAACAAGCGCGCCATCAGGCCGTACGTACGGGCGCGGCCGTCCATCAACGCAACCAGGTCCACTTCCTGCTCGGCGGCCTGCGCCGCGATCACATCCTCAGCCATCGGTTACTCCCCCTTCTTCGAAAACGCGGCCTCAACCTCGGGCAGCATGCGGCGGCCCAGATCGGTCAGCTGCCACGAGCGGTCCTTCCAGCACAGCGCGTCGGTCTTCTCCAGCATGTCGATGAAGTGCCCGCCGAAACGGCGCGGGCTCTGCACCACCTCGAACGCGTCGACCAGCTGCTCGATATCGTCCTTCGAGCGCGGACGCTCGTTCACGAACCCCATCACGGCACGGTATACCTCCAGGTACTTCGCATCGCGGTCGAACACCATGGTGAGGAAGGCGGAGCCGTCCGTCATCTGTCCGAACACCTCGCGGCCCGCGTCGGTGGTACGCCACACGGGGTCGACGCGCTCCTTGATCTCCAGGAACTCCACGCCCTCGCCGGCATCCTCGCGCTCCTCGGACGTCTCGGGCATCTCCAGCTCGAGCGCGCCGGCACGTTCGAGCATGCGGCACAGCGTGGTGGTGCCGTACACCGAGCGGTTGTCCGCCTGCAGCGCGTCCACCTTCTCGGTCAGCTCGCTGTTCAGGCAACCGCCGTCGCACCAGCCGAGGATGGAAACCAACACCGGGCGTCGGGCCGGATTGTGGTCGAACAGGGAAAGCACCGCCTCGACGGCGCCGCCCTGGCGCTCGGGGCTGTACACCGCCTCGCGCCGCATATCCTCGGGCATGTTGCGCATCGTGGGGTAGTCGACCGTATCGAGCGGGTTGTCGTCGTCCATGTCCTCCTGGTCGATGTCCAGGTCATCAACGGCCAGCGGGTCGAACTCCTCCTCTTCGTCCCACAAGCCGGCAATCTGGTCTTCAGCCATCGTGAATCCCCCTGTTCTTCATGTCGAACCTTGCGCGCTCGGCGCCCAAGGCCGGCCGCCCCTCTTGGAAACGGCGGCCGAATGCCTGCGAACATCCAGGTCGCAGGCGTGTTTCCTCTTCGCTGCCGCCCATTATAGGAAGCGCGGGGAACAGGCCATCATCCCGCAAACCCTAAAATGGCGAAGTTGTCGCCGCCGGCGCGCCATCCGGAACGCCGATGGCATCATACGCGGGGGCTGATTCCATGTTTCCCCAGGTCACAGGCTTGCGAATCGGTTGCTTTGGCAGCCATGCGCCCGTATACTGCAAACCACGTTGTCGAAAGCGGGGCTTCCATTCCTCGACTCTTACGAGAAGGGAGGCTCAAATGGCAAACGTATCTTGGGGCAAGAAGCTTCTTGCCATCGCGGTCGCGTGCTGCGCGTGCGCGATGATCGCCGTGCCGGCCTATGCGTTCTACTACGTCCACAGCGATGAGGGCGTCCAGGTGGAAAGCAAGGGCGTGTACGAGGTCACGTGCGTGCTGGACGAAACCGCCCAGGGCGGCGCTATCCGTAGCGAGCTGGTCATCGTTCCCGAGGGAAGCACGGTCAAGGACCTGCTGAACGAGGATGTCATGTCCAGCGAGAACCAGAACGGCCTTGAGGCCATTCATAACTACGACGCCACCAGCCTGGCCGATTACCTGGCCGGCAAGCAGTACACGGCAACCGTGTACGCCGCCGAGACTCAGAAGCCGGGCACGCAGACCACGCACGACGGTCAGGGCACCACGGGTGATGACACCCAGCTCAACCGTTACGACAACGTGGTCATCAAGGTGGCCTAGCGCCCGACGCGCATACGGGCCGGTCGGCCAGCCGGCCCGCGCGCGGCAAGATCGCGAATGCGGGCGCGCGCGGCAAGATCGATGGAACGCAGCTGCGAACGCGTGCGCAATCGAACCGACGGGCAGAACGCAGCGCGCACGGTGGCGAGCGAGGCCGGCGAACGCGCTCGGCCAGACCGATGGCGCTTGGCCGCACGGAGACGCCTCCCATGCGAAGCAAACACACTCCGCAGCATCATCCTCCTGGGATGATTTTTCCATTTCCGCTGGTCAATAGCCTGACTTTTGCAGGGGTGACTCAAAATCACCCCTGCATCGCGCGCATCATCCCCCGATCGCCCGGTATCATAGGAACCGAAGAGGATGCACAATGCAATACGGGGAAGGATTTGCGTATGGGGGTACGCGTTCCAAGAATCACGCTCAATGCCGACTTCGGCGACGAGAGCGCATTCGGCGAGCTGAGCTTGCTGTCGGTCGGCTACGGCTTGCATCAGGCGTGGATGTACGCCACCATGTTCGGCACCGCCTCGGTGTTCGGGCCCATGCCCTGCTTCCAAGGGATCTACGGTAGCAGCGTTACCATCCCCTATCTGATCTCAACCATCGTCTACGTATTCGCCATGCTGCTCATCGCAGCCACCGACCAGCGCTTCCTGAAGCTGTACACATCTCGTAAGCTGCTCTGCATCGGCGCCGCGCTTTCGTGCGCGGGCTCGCTGCTGCTCTTGGCGGTTCCCTTCTTCGGAACCCCCTTGGCGGAAACGGCGTCCGGCATCATGACCGGCATCGGCTCCGCCATCCTCATCGTGTACTGGGGCACGGCGTTCGCCCGCACCGACAGCGCCTCGATCGTGCTGAACACCGCCATCGCCATCTCCATCGCCATCGGCCTGTTCGCAACCGTGCTGCACTACGCGCCTTTCCCCGTGTCCGCCATCGCGATCGCCTGCGTTCCGCTGCTTGAGCTGGCAATATTGCTGAAGAAAACGCCCCAACCCTTTCACGAGCGCGACGAGGTTCCCATCTTCAAGCCGCTGCCCATCAACCGCGGCAGGTTCGTCGTGCGCTTCGGCGCCCCCGTGCTGGTGCTCGGCATCGCCCTGGGCATGCTCCGCACGAACTCGCTGCAAAACCTTGTGATGAAGACCAGCGTGGGCGCGCAGCCGATGCTGCTGCTGACCGCCGGCTGCGCCACCGTGCTGGTGCTCGTGACCATCATAGCGCTCGGCGGCGGCGACCGCTGGAGCCGCTTCTTCCAGCCCCTCGTGCCGTTCATCGCCGTCACCGTGTTCATCATGCCCCTCGCGAGCACTGATCACGCGGCTTTGACCAGCGTGATCATGCTCGTGGGCTTCCTATGCTTCGAGTCGCTCATGTGGATCTTCTTCGCCGACCTGTCGCAACGCTTCCGCCTGTCGCCCATCTTAGTGTTCGGGCTCGGCCGCGCCATCCTGGCGGTCGCCATCATGTTCGGCGCGCTCGTGCCCGTCGCCCTCGCAAGCTACGCGCACCTGCTGCCGTTCGGCGAGCAGGCGCTGGTGATCTTGCTGCTGCTCGTCATCGTGTTCGCCTATGCGCTGCTGCCCCGCGAGCGCGAGATCGAGTCGATCATCATGCCGTGCCCCCTGATCAAAGCCGTGTCCGCAAGCTTCGAGCGCAAAGAGGAATCCCAGCGCGCCGCTGGCAAGCGCAACTGCGGCGCGGCCAAGGGCATGGAGACCCTTGAGCAGGGGGCGGCCGAGAGCGCCGAGCGACGCGAACGGGCGGCGGACGACCCGGCAGCAGAAGGCGAGGCATCCGCGCTGGCGGACGCTTCCTCAGCAGCCGTCGCCGCGACCGCTATCCGCGGGGAAGCCGAAGCGGCTTCTTGCGAAGTTCCCGCTTCAGCCGGCAACGCTGCCGCGGACCGCGCCGCACGCGAGGACGGCGAAGGCACGACGGGCGCGGAGCCGACCGGAGCCGCGAACGGTTCCGAAAACGCGGCGGTTGCGCAATCTGCCGGAACCGCGAACGGAAACAACCTCGTAGCGGACTCGACCGCAACGCCATCCGCCCCGCCTATCGCGCGCGAACGGCAAGCAACCCAGCCCACACCCGCGGCGGTCGCCGAAACGCGCTTCGCGAAACCTGGCGAACCGGCGCGCGGCGGCGGCCGTTTCCGCGGCAAATGCGAGACCGTGGCGAACACGTTCCTCCTGTCTCGTCGAGAGACCGAGATCCTGTTCTTCCTGGCCAAAGGCCATAACGCCGCCTACATCCAGGAGAAGCTCTACATCTCGGAGGGCACGGCCAAGACGCATATCCGCCACATCTACCGTAAGTGCGACATCCACAACCAGCAGGATCTCATGCGCATGGTCGAGGACGCGCAGCCGACGGAATAGCGGAGCAAGCATCCCGCCGTGCGAAGGTGCAAGGCTTGTTCGTGCAAGTTCTGGGGGGTTTCTGAGGCTGAAAACGCTCAAGCGGGGAATCCGAGCATTCGCGACCTGGGGTTTTACCGAACAGTTGCGTTATAGCGCTCGAAAAACCATCCAGAAGGCCGGGACCTATGGCGTGAAATGCCCTGTTTTCCTGCAAAACAACCCAGAACCAGCACCCTGCGTGCACGCAGGGCAAGACACGAGCTCGAGCACCTGGCCCAGCACGGGGCATTACCAGCCAACAGCCTTGGCCGGACGCGAACGCCGGGGGTTCGGCAACGGGCGCATACGCGATCGCCGGGGTTTCTGCAACGAACGCCCCGGCGATCGCCGCTCCCGCGCCCTAGACCCCCTCCCCCGCTTTCCCGACGCTTCACCTGGCGATTCCCCGCTTTCCCCGCTTACAATAAAATGACGATTGCATAAAGTACGCCATCTCGCCATTATGTTTGTGGCATGATGGACCATCGGTAAATTCGCGGCTTATCGCCGCCATGATATGGAACAGCGTTGCAAGGAGCGGTAATGGGCATCTTCTCGAAGTTCGAAGGCAAAATGGAGGACGCGTTCGAGGGCACGGCGGACAAGATGTTCGACGCCCCCATCTCCCCCGTTCAGATTGCCAAGAAAGCCGAAAAGCAGATGCGCCGCGAGAAGATGGTCGGCGCCGGCAAACAGTACGCGCCCACGCTCTACACCGTGCTGGTCAACCCCGACGACGACCGCCGTCTGTTCGGCTACTACCCCACGCTCGCGGGTGAAACGGAAACCTACCTGGCGGCGAAGGCCTCCGAGCAGGGCCTGACCATGGACGGCCAGCCGCTCGTGCGCTTCATCGTCGACGAAGGCCTCAAGCACGGCAAGTTCGACGTCATCGCCGAAGCCGTCGCCGCGCCCATCATCTCCCAGCTGCGCAACGAGGAGATGGAGCGCTACGGCCTGGGCGGGGCGAACGCCGGCTACGGCGCAGCCGCCGCATACCCTGCGCAGCAGTTCGGCCGCGCAGGCGCAGCCATGCCCGACCAGCGCTTCAACCAGTACGACCAGTATGACCAGCACGATCAGTACGGTCAGTACGACCAATACGATCAGTATGGCAACCAGGGCTATCAGCAGATGCCCGCCGGAAACGGCTGGGAGGCCCAGGGCTATCAGGCTCCCGCGCAGGAGCCTTGGGACCAGCCCGCTGCCGCCCCTGATTACGCTGCGGCGCAGCAGGCCGCTGCCGGTGCGGTCGATCAGTTCAACGCCTATGCCGCCGGCGCCGCCCCTGCAGCAGCCGCTGCCGGCTACGCCGCAGGTCAGATGGCCAGCGCAGCTCCGCGACCCCAGGCCATGCCGCGGCAGGCGGCGCCCCAGCAAGCTGCCAACACCGTGATGTTCGCCGGCGCCGGCGTGCCGGGCCAGCAGCCCGCCCAGCCGCAGCAGGCCTCCCGCGCCCGCCTGATCGACACGGCCGCCAACCGCGCCATCGACCTGGCAAGCGCCCGCGTCACGCTCGGCCGCGAGTCGCGCAACGACATCACCATCCCCGACATCAACGTGTCGCGCACCCACGCCGAGATCTCCCTGAGCCCGCAGGGCGCATGGGTCATCACCGACCTGGGCTCCACCAACGGCACGTACGTCAACGGACGCGCCGTCGCCAGCCAGCCGCTGAACGAGGGCGATCACATCGCCATGGGGTCCACGAACTTCGTCTTCACGTTGGCTTAAGCGAAAGCGAGAGGATTCCCCGTGATCGATTACGCGCTGCTTCTCATCCGCCTGCTGTTCGTCGCGCTGCTGTACCTGTTCCTGTTCGCCATCATGAAAACCGGCATCGGAGCGGTGCGCGGCCAGCGCAAACGCGAGCGCACGTGGAGCCTTTCGGTCGAAAAGGGCCCGAAGGAGCTGCGCGGCGTATCCATCGTGGTGCGCGGCCCGGTCATCGTGGGCCGCAACCCCGGGGCCGACATCGTCATCGGCGCGGGCTACGTCTCCGGCAGGCATGCCCGATTCAGCCTCATGGGGCAGAACCTGTTCGTGGAGGACCTGGGGTCCACCAATGGCACGGCCGTAAACGGCCAGTTCATCAACGAGCCCACCGCCTTGCGTAACGGGGACACCGTCAACGTGGGCGACGTGGCCATTCGCGTGAGGTTTGCATAATGTCCCGTGATAAACGTTCCTACCGCTCCACCCAACGCACGCGCAGAGGCGCTGTCACCACGTTCGGAAGCCGAACCGACGTCGGCTGCGTGCGCGACCACAACGAGGACAGCCTGGTGGTGGCTCCGCCGCTGTTCGCCGTCGCCGACGGCATGGGCGGTCACGCCGCAGGCGAGGTCGCTTCCGAGATAGCGGTGAACGTGCTGGCTGAGCTGGCCCCGAAGGACCTCGACGGCGCAGCCCTGGAGCACGCCGTGGAAGAAGCGAACCACGAGATCATCCGCGCGGCGCGCGATGGGCGCGGCCGTGAGGGCATGGGCACCACCCTTACCGCCTGCATGTTGGAAAACGAGCGCCTCGTCATCGCGCAGGTCGGCGACTCGCGCGCCTATCTGCTGCATCACGGCAAGCTGCAGCAGCTTACGCGCGACCACAGCCTTATGGCCGACATGATCGAAGCCGGCCAGCTCACCCCCGAGGAAGCGCGCCATCATCCGCAGCGCTCCGTCATCACGCGCGCGCTCGGGTCCGACCCCAACACGCGCCCCGATATGTACGAGATAAACGTCGAAACCGGCGACCGCCTGCTCGTATGCTCCGACGGCCTGTCGTCCATGATCGAGGACGAGCAGATCGAAGCCGTCATGCGACGCGTACCCGACCCGCAACGCTGCGCATCGCAGCTGGTCAACGAGGCAATCGCCGCCGGCGGCCACGACAACGTCACCGTCATCGTCTCCAACGTCACCGGATTCGCCGAGAAACGCCGCCGCACGCTGGCGCGCAAGACGAAGTTCTCCGTGGCGCTGGTCCTCGTGCTGTTCCTGGCCATCCTGGGCGGCAGCGCGTGGGGCGTGCACACGTGGCTCCACACCACCGCATACCTGGGCGAGGACAACGGCAAGGTCGCCGTCTACGAGGGCATCCCCGCCGATTTCCTGGGCATGCACTTATATAAGCAGCAAGAAGTCACCGACGTGAGCGTCGATAGCCTGCAACCTGGCACGGCATCGCGCCTACAGGAGGGCATCCGCGTCGACAACATGGACGCCGCACATAACCTGGTGCAGCAATATCGCGACGAAGCGGCTCAGCACAGCAAGCCGGAAGGCTCCGAGCAAGCCGCGCCCACGCAGGCAAACGGCACCGCGACCACCGGCGACACCGCGGCAAACGCGCCGGCGGTCGCCTCGCAAACCGGCACGGGAACCCAGAGGTAGCGCATCATGTCCCGTCGAAACATAGAACTCGTCCTTCTGCTGGTGGCGGCGCCGGTCGTGGCGCTGCTGTTCGCTATGATCGCCATCAACGAGGGCCAGCAGTTCAACGTGGATTCGCTCAGCGTGCCCATCGGCATCTTCGCCGCCTTCGTGGTGGCCCACCTTGCCGTGCGCAAGCTCGCGCCCGGCGCCGACCCCGCCCTGCTGCCCCTGGCGTTCGGCCTATCGGGCATCGGCATCGCCTTCATCACGCGCATCGCGCCGTTCACGGACGCGCCCAACATGGCGCAAGGCCAGGTGGTCTGGCTGTTCGTGGGCGTTGCCTGCATGATCGTGGTGCTGGCGCTGTTCCGCAACCTCGATAAAATCGCCAACTACAAATACACCCTCATGCTCGTGGGCATCCTCTTGCTGCTCTCGCCGATGGTCCCCGGCCTTGGCCAGGAGATCTACGGTAGCCGCATCTGGCTGCACATCGGCGGATTCTCCTTCCAACCAGGTGAGATCGCCAAGATCGTCATCGTCCTGTTCATGGCAAGCTATCTGGCCGAGAACCGCGAGCTGCTGTCCGTGTTCACCGTCCGCATGGGCCCGTTCCACCTGCCCGACATCCGATCGTTGCTGCCGCTTCTGCTCATGTGGGGCGTGGCCATGGTCATCGTGGTGTTCGAGAAGGACCTGGGCAGCGCCATGGTGTTCTTCTTCGTGTTCCTGCTCATGCTCTACGTTGCCACGGGAAAGAAGTTCTACCTGGTGGTGGGCCTGGGCCTTATCGGCGTGGGCGCCCTTGCGGCCTATGCGGCGTTCGGCCACGTGCAGGTGCGCGTCAACACCTGGCTCGACCCGTTCTCGGATGCGCAGAACACCGGTTACCAGCTGTGCCAGGCGCTTTACTCCATCGCCGACGGCGACCTGTTCGGCGTGGGCCTGGGCAACGGCCTTGCGGGCGGCACCGACGCTTTCAACGCCATCCCCGTCGTGGAAAGCGACTTCATCTTCGCCGACATCGCCGAGGAGATCGGCCTTCTAGGCGCCGCCGGCGTGCTGCTGCTGTTCCTGTGCTTCGCTATCCGCGGCTTCCTGACCGCGGCGCGCGCGAAGTCCGACGTGTCCAGCTTCGTGGCCGTGGGCCTGACGGGCATGATCGTGCTGCAGGCGTTCATCATCGTGGGCGGCGTCACGCGCCTCATCCCGCTGACCGGCCTCACCCTTCCCTTCATCAGCCAGGGCGGCTCCTCGCTCCTGGGCAGCTTCATCATCGTGGGCTTCCTGCTGCGCGCGGGCGACGAAGCCACGGGCGTGGGCACGGAGATGCTCAACGGCACCACCTCCAGCCTGCACTCCAACAGCGTGCTCGGCCGCATCAGCCTGGGCAAGCGCCTGACCAACGGCATGCTGCTGTGCAGCGCGCTGTTCGCCCTGCTGGTAGCGAACCTCACCATGATCATGGTGGTGCAGGCCGATTCATACCAGACCATGCCGGGTAACAACCACACGCTCGCCAAGGAAGCGAAGAGCGAGCGCGGCACCATCTCCACCTACGACGGAATCGTGCTGGCACGCAGCGCCATGGACGACGACGGAAGCTACGAGCGCATCTACCCCGCCGGCGACCTGGCCACCCACGTGGTCGGATACGTATCGCAGCAATACGGCACCTCGGGCATCGAGGCCTCGTACAACGAGACCTTGAAGGGCCAGGAGAGCTTCGCCAGCTGGACCGACGTGCTCAACGACATGGCGGGCGTGGGCTCCGCCGGCAACGACGTCACGCTCACCATCAACTCGAAGATCCAGCAGGCTGCCCAGGACGCGCTTGCCGGCAACATGGGCGCAGCGGTGGTCATGGACCCGAAGACCGGCGCCATCCTAGCGCTTGCCAGCGCGCCCACCTACGATGCCGCGGACTTTGAGCAGGTGATCGCGCAAGCGAACTCCGGCACGGCCGAGACCTCGCTGATCAACCGCGCCACAGGCACGCTGTACGCGCCCGGCTCCACGTTCAAGATGGTCACCTTGGCCACGGCGATCGAGGACGACGTGGCAAGCGAGTCCACCACGTTCTCGTCTCCGGGAACCATCACCATCGGCAACGCCAGCGTGTCGAACTTCAACAAGACCAGCTACGGCACGCAAACGCTCGAACAGGCCACATGGTGGTCGGCGAACACCGTCTACGGCCAGCTGGGCGTGCAGATGGGCGCCGATAAGCTGGTGGAAGGCGCCGAGCGCTTCGGGTTCAACCAGGACCTGGACTTCCCCATCGTCATGTATACGTCGCTCATGGCCGACCCGAGCGAGATGACCGAATGGGAAACCGCCTGGGCCGCCGCCGGCGAGCCGGTGAACCCCATGAATCATGAAAGCCCCGCCGGCCCGCAGGCCACCGTGCTGCAGATGGCCATGGTGGGAAGCGCCATCGCCAACGATGGCGTGGAAATGAAGCCCTACCTGGTGGATGGCGTGTACAACGCCAACGGCCAGCGCAGCTTCACGGCACAGCCCGAGAAACAGCGCACCTCCATCAGCGCAGACACCGCAAAGCGCGTCCGCGATATCCTCAAGGGCGTTGTCAAGCAAGGCACCGGCACCGCTGCGCAGATCAACGGCGTGGAAGTGGCCGGCAAGACGGGCACGGCCGAGAAGGCCAACAGCAACGACAGCTGGTTCGTGGGCATGGCGCCCGCAGACAACGCCGGCGTGGTGGTTGCCGTGGTCATCGAGGACGGCGACGAAGGCGTGGGCACCCAGAAGGCTCATGACATCTTGCAAACAGCTTTGGAAGTTCAGGGGCTTATATAGAAAAAGTATGCTGAGCGGGGTACTATGGGTTTTACTCAAAATTCCGCCCAGCATGTGACCTAAAGGAGTTCAAACGTGACCGGAAACATGATCGGCAGGGTGTTCAACAACCGCTACCAAATCACCGAGCGCATCGGCATCGGCGGCATGGCCGAGGTGTACCGCGCACAAGACAACGTCTTGGGTCGTTTGGTGGCAGTGAAGGTCATGCTGCCCCAATATGCCGCAGATGAAAGCTTCACGCAGCGCTTCAAGCAGGAAGCCGCTAGCGCCGCCAATCTGCAAAGCCCCTACATCGTCAACGTGTACGACTGGGGCCAGGACGAGGGCACGTACTACATCGTCATGGAATACGTGCGCGGCTCCGATCTGAAGACCGCCATCAACCAGCGCGGCGCCATCAACCAGCGCAAGGTCGCCGAGATCGGCAGCCAGGTATGCCAGGCGCTCTCCGTCGCCCACGGCCTCGACATCATCCATCGCGACATCAAGCCGCAGAACATCATGGTGCAGCCCGACGGCAACGTGAAGGTCATGGACTTCGGCATCGCACGCGCGAAGAACTCCACCAAGGAACAGACCTCCAGCGTGCTGGGCACCGCTCACTATATCTCCCCCGAGCAGGCGCAGGGCAAGGAACTCACCGCCGCCAGCGACATCTACTCGCTCGGCATCGTGCTGTACGAGTCCGCCACGGGCAAGCTGCCCTTCGACGGCCCCGATGCGGTCAGCGTCGCCATGAAGCAGGTTCAGGACGAGCCCGTGCCGCCGCGCGAGCTCAACCCTGAGATCGACCCCTCTCTTGAGGCCATCATCCTCAAGGCCATGTCGAAGAACCCCATGGAGCGCTTCGCAACTGCCAAGGACATGCGCTCTGCCCTGAACGATTACCTGGCCGGCCGACCCGTCGCCCTGGGCGCGGGCTTCACCGGCGCGCAAACGCAGATCATGGGCAACGTGCCCAATATCGGCCCCATGCCCGACGGCACTGCGGTCATGCCCGCAGTGGGCGGCGCCAACCAGCACGGCGGCAGCTCGCAGAACCATTCGTATATGTCGGACAACACGGCGCCGAAGAAGAAGGGCAAGAGGGTTGCCGCTATTGTGGCCGCCGTCGCAGCCGTGGTCGCGCTTATCGCCATCGCCGCGTTCGCCTTGGGTGGAAACAGCGATTCCGGCGAGCAGATCGAGGTCCCCGACGTAACCGGCCAGACGCTCGACCAGGCGAAGTCCGCCATCCAGTCCGCCGGCTTCAAGGTTGGCAACGTCACGCAGTCCTACTCCGACAGCGTCGATTCGGGCAAGGTTATCAGCCAGGACCCCACCGCCAAGACCAAGAAGGCGAAGGGCTCCACCATCAACCTGACCGTCTCGCAAGGCTCGCAGGAGATAGAGGTTCCCGACCTGGTCGGCAAAACCGCAGATGAAGCTAAGAAGCTGCTGCAAGCCAACGGCTTGAAGTACAAGGCTGGCACCGCGGAATACTCCGACAGCGTCGAGAAGGACCGCATCGCGCGCCAGGACGTCGCCGCGGGTTCCAAGGTCGCCAAGGACACCGTGGTCACCTACTACCTGTCGCTCGGCTCCGAGGGCACCAGTGTGCCCGACGTCGTCGGCCAGACCCGCAGCAGCGCCACCGCAACCCTGAACAACGCCGGTTTCTACGTCACCGTCGACCAGCAGTACTCCGACACCGTCGAAGAGGGCGTCGTCATCAGCCAGACCCCGTCCAGCGGCAGCAAGCTCAAAGCCGAGGGCACCGTGAACATCGTGGTGTCGAAGGGCAAGGAGAGCAAGGCCGTGAGCGTTCCGAGCGTCGTCGGCCAGTCCGAGGGCAGCGCCATGACCACGCTCAACAACGCGGGCTTCAAGGTGACCACCGAGTACCAGGCCAGCAGCTCCGTCTCCTCGGGCAACGTCATCAGCCAGACGCCCACCAGCGGCACCGAGCTCGATCCCGGCAAGACCGTGCACCTGGTCATCAGCACGGGTTCCGGCAGCTCCACCCCCGGCGGCTCCAGCACCAACGGGGGCACGAACGGCGGCTCCGGCACCAACGGGGGCAGCAGCTCCAGCAACTAGACCAACGGCAAGCGTTTCCGGTTTGCCTCGCGAAGAAAGGACCCTGTTCGGGGTCCTTTCTTATGCTCGAAACCGATCGCATACAGCTTTCAGTTTTACAGAAGGGGAACACGTTCCTAGTTCGAAAACGTCGACGCAAAGACGAAGACGCACCGCGTGTCGCAGACGAACAGGGGAGCTGAGGCGTGTTCACCACGCGCGCGTCCCTCTCCGCCCACCGTCGGCACTCACCAACGCTAATCGCAAAAAATTTGATATTCGCCGAAATTAGGTGTTGACTCATTGCCGGTATACGCGCATAATATTCGTTGCTGTTTCGATGTGCGCCGTTACCTCAGCTGGATAGAGGGACTGACTACGAATCAGTACGTCGGGGGTTCGAATCCCTCACGGCGCACCACTTTAACAGCGCGTTTGACAATGTGCGCCGTTACCTCAGCTGGATAGAGGGACTGACTACGAATCAGTACGTCGGGGGTTCGAATCCCTCACGGCGCACCACTTAGCTTGAAATTCCGCAATGGCTCCACCGAGCACATGCGGTTTTTTGTTTTGTAGGCCAAAGAAAGGAACCCTGTTGAAGGTTCGAAAACCGAAACCTCACAGTATGTAGCCTTCCTTCGACTCCTCCCTTACGCTGGCAGCCGAAGGAGCAGGCTGCAGCGCGCTCTCGTTTGATAGAAGCTTTACGTGCCCATAACGCCATTACCGCATGGCGGACGTAGCATTATCCGGCACCTGTAAAAGCCCCTGCCGAACGCGAGCATGGACAGTAAGGGAATCATCATGCTCTATCTCTCTCAAATGCTGGGAAAACCGGTTGTCGACTGCACCGGTGAGAAAATCGGCACCGTATCCGACCTTGCCATCTCCACGGGCGAGGTATTTCCGCGCATCACCAGCCTAGCCTTCCAAGGCCCGGGCAAGATACCGTTCATGATCTCATGGCGCAAGTACGTCGACGAATTCGACGACGACGGCCTCACCCTGCAGGTCGAAGCGCACGATATCCGCTTCAGCTATCTGCAGCCCGACGAGGTGCTGCTCGCACGCGATCTTATGAACCGCCAGATCGTCGACACGCAGGGCCTGAAGGTCGTGCGTGTAAACGACCTGAAGCTTTCCGTATCCGGCTCCCAGCTTCGCTTGCTTGGCGCCGAGGTGGGCGTCCGCGGCATCCTGCGCGGCCTTGCTCCCTGGATCGAGCGCTCGGTGGTCTCCGTCGCCAAGGTCTTCGGCAAGAAGATCGACGAGCAGATCATCGCGTGGAATTATATGGATCTGCTGGACCGCGACCTGTCCGAGGTGCAGCTGTCTGTCACCCACAAGCGCTTGGATGAACTGCACCCCGCCGACGTCGCGGACATTTTGGAGCAGTTGGACCCGCAGCAGCGCGCAAACGTGTTCGAGCACCTCGACGACGCCCAGGCAACCGAGGCTATCTCGGAGATGGAGGACGAATACCAGTCCGACTTCATCGAAAGTTTGGACAACAAGCAGGCCGCTAACGTGCTGGGCAACATGGACCCGGACGACGCAGCCGACATCGTGCGCGACCTGTCCTACGAGCGCGCCGAAACGCTCCTGCGCCTTATGGGCATGGAAGACGCAACGGAGATTCGCCGCCTGCTCGGCTACAAGGACGGCACCGCCGGCGGCATGATGACCACGCAGTTCGTATCCGTCGCCGATACTGACACCGTCGGGCACGCCATCGAGGTGCTTCGCGAGCTTCCGGAGGACCATCCTTCCGTCCACTTCGTGTACGTGCTGGATGAATACGACAAGCTGGTTGGCGTCTGCTCGCTGCGCACCTTGGTGCTCACCGATGATAAAACGCCCATGTCGAAGTGCATGTACGACGACCTGATCACCGCAACGCCGGACGAAACCGAAGAGGACGTCTCCGCCGACATCTTCAAGTACGACCTGACCGCCATGCCTGTCGTGGACGAGCACGGCACGCTGCTTGGCATCGTCACCGTCGACGACGCCTGGGATGCCATCGAGGACGACGTCAGCAGCGACAAAACGAAAACTTCCGTTTGGAAGTGGGTAGGCATTGCGACCGGTGCCGTGATCTTCTTGATTCTCTACACCCTTGTCGTACTGCAAATCGCAGGATTCCATTGGAGGTAAGCCGTGGTTTTGAAGCAGAACGGCAAGACCGGGCGCGTTGCCGACATCGATTCACATAACCCGTTAGAGCGCAGCAGCTTCCACACCGGCGAGGCTACGCTGTCCGCCGAACAGCTTGCGGAAAAGCAGGCGCTCGAGCAAACCGGCGGCTCCAGCAAACAGAAAAGCAAACTGCTGCTCATCTTGGCCGCCATGGGCCCGGGCATCGTCACGGCCATGGCCGGCAACGATGCCGGCGGCATCTCAACCTACTCGACCGTTGGCGCGCAGTTCGGCTTCGCCACGCTGTGGGTCATCCCTATCATGTGCGTGCTGCTCATCGTGGTGGAAATGACCGCCGCGAAGATGGGTGCCGTCACCGGCAAGGGCTTCGCCGCGCTCATCCGCGAATCCTTCGGCATCAGGCTCACGGCGCTGGCCATGCTCGCGCTGCTCATCGGCAACGTTTGCACCACGTTCTCCGAGTTCGCAGGCATCGCCTCGGGCATGGAGATGTTCGGCGTATCGAAATACATCGCCGTGCCCGTCGCCGCGATCGCCGTGTGGCTGCTCATCGTAGGAGGCAGCTACAAACGCGTGGAGAAAGTGTTCCTTATCTTGTCGCTGGTGTTCCTCACCTACGTGATCGCGGCGTTCTTGGCGCAGCCGAACTGGGAGAATGCCGCCATCAACACCATCGTTCCCCATGTGGTGTACCAACAAAGCTTCGTTTCACTGGTCATATCCATGATCGGCACCACCATTGCGCCCTGGATGATGTTCTTCAACCAGAGCAACGTGGTTGAGAAGGGCATCAAGCCTGACGAGCTGTTCACGCAGAAGGTCGATGTGGTCTCCGGCACCGTAGCTGCTTGCTTGGTCGCGTGGTTCATCATCGTCACCACGGGCACTGTGCTGTATCCGCAGGGAATCGTCATCAGCGACGCCGCCGACGCGGCTGCTGCGCTGGCACCGTTCGCGGGCAAATATGCCGAGGCCCTGTTCGCCATCGGCCTGATCGCAGCATCGTTCTTGGCCGCATGCGTGCTTCCGCTGACCACGGCGTTCGTCATCTGCGAGGCATTCGGCTGGGAGGCCGGCGTGTCCTTCAAGTGGAAGGAAGCGCCGCTGTTCAAGAGCATCTTCACGTTCGTCATCGCGTTCTCGGCCGTCATCGTGCTCATCCCGAACATCGACCTCATGGGCGTCATGCTCATGGCCCAGTTCATCAACGGCCTGGTACTGCCGGTGCTGCTGGTGTTCATGGCGCTGATCTCGTCCGATAAGCGCGTCATGGGCAAGTTCAAGTCCGGCCGCGTGACGAAGGTGCTCATCTGGATCACCGTCGGCATCGTCTCCGTGCTTACCGCGGTTTTGCTGGTTATGCAGGTGTTTGGGATCGGGTAGCGCTATCGGATTCTTTGTCGCGGATGCGCTCGATCATATTCTGCAGGGTGATGGAAGACATATACTCCTCCATTTCGCGTTCGACCGCGGAACATGCAGCGGTGATGTTCTTCAGCAACGCGCTCGCACTCTCCTCCGCTTCCTTGCGCTCCGCTCGCAGGCGGTCGTTCTGCAGCGCGTTGAAGATGTCGAGCATGCTGATTTCGGAAGCGTCCTTCGCAAGGCTATAGCCGCCGTTTTTGCCCGGGCGCGCATGGACGATCCCGGCATTGCGCAGCAGCTGCGCCAGCTGGATCAGATAATCGCGCGGAATGGACATCTCATCGGCCACCTCGCGAGACGAGCATATCGAGCCCTTTTCCGCTAGATACAGCACCGCGCGCATCCCATATTCGACCGAAGCCTTGAAGTGCACCGTTTCCCTCGTTCCTATTTCGTGTCCGATGTTCCAAGCGGGGACGGATGGCATACACCTTCCCTGTTTTCTTCGTCAACGAAATCCCTGGTCATCTGCTATAGAGGCTTGCGCAAACACATTGGAGCCCAGTGCATCGCGATTTCGCGCCCATGCCCATGCTCGGGCGGTGGGCGGTGAAGCGATGCGCGCCGGAGTCTCGGCTGCACTACGAAGCGATGCGCGCCAGGTCCCCAACTGCTGCACTGCGAAGCGATGCCTGCCGGAGCCTCGGCTGGGTGCACCGCCGCCTCGTTTCCCCGTTGTTGTCATAGCCATCGCCAGACCCAACGAGTATGCTTACATACTAGCGCAAGCGATAATCCTCTACTTTATTGCTATGCTTTTTCACACGATGCTGAGATTTCGTCCATTTTCGAGGAAGACGATATGGCTTTGAAACAAGATACGCGGGCTTCGGTCCTCGCCCGACGCAAAGCGATTCCCGATGTCAAGCGCAAGGAGAAGAGCCGTCTGATTTGCGAGCGATTCCTTGCGGAGATCGACAACCGAATTGCAGGCGAAGCACCCTCGTGCGCTTCCGCCAAGCAGCTGCACATCGCCGCTTACGAGCCCATGACCAGCGAAGTCGACGTACACCCTCTGTTATTTGCGGCATACGAACGCGACTGGGAGGTGTTTCTGCCCTGCATGGCCAAGGACGCTCCAGATGCGCCTTCACACATGGTGTTCTTCCCTATCACGCAAAACCACCTGACCAAACAGCGCCCCGCCTTCCTCGACCATCCCGCTCGCCCTTACCTGCTTGACGACCTGCATGCCCAAGGCTGGCGGGAAGCCGATGAGCAGCTGTTCGACGTCGCCGTCATCCCCTTGGTGGCCTTTGACAGCAGCCTCATGCGCCTCGGGTACGGCGGCGGGAATTACGACCGGTTCCTTCCCAAACTGCGTGATGACTGCTTCGTAGCCGGCGTGGCATTCGAAGAGCAACGCGTCGACCGCGTGCCCACCGAACCTCACGACCTCCCCCTTCCCCGTATCTTCTCGGCATAAAAAACGAGGGCTCCCAACGGAGCCCTCGTTTTCGCATTCTTGCCACTTTTGCGGCTTGCGCCGCGCATCGGCGTTTATTTCTTCACGCCGATGTTGGACTTGTGCAGGATCTTCACCGCAACCACGATGAGCACCGCGCCCAGCACCAGGGAAATCCAGGGATTGCCCGTGAAGCCGGCAACGATGTAGCACACGAAGCAGACGACCATGACGGTGGTCGCGTACGGCAGCTGCGTGGCCACGTGACGCAGGTGGTTGCACTTCGCGCCCGCGGACGACAGGATGGTGGTGTCCGAGATCGGCGAGATATGGTCGCCATACACGGCACCTGCCAGCGTTGCGCCCACGGCAACCAAGAACAGCGGATCGCCCTCGTTGAACACGCCGACGACGATGGGCAGGATCAGCGCGATGGTGCCCCAGCTCGTGCCCATGGCGAAGCCGATGAAGCCGGCCACCAGGAAGATGATGCACGGCAGGATGGCCAAGCTCACACCCAGGCTGTTCAGGAAGCTGCTCACGAAATCGCCCGTGCCGAGCATGTAACGGCAGCAACCGCCCAAGCTCCATGCCAGCACCAAGATCATAATGGCGCCGACCATGGAGCGCACGCCCTCGGAGACGCTCTCCACGAAACCGCTCAGCGTGGTCAGGCCGCGCGGCAGGAACATGGCGCCGGCAACGCACAGGGCCACCGTAGCACCGATGCACAGACCGCCGACCGGATTCTCGCCGACGGCGGTGGCGAAGTCGACGCCCTCGAAGAAGCCGCCCGTGTACATCATGCCCAGGATCGAGAAGAAGATCAGCACCAGGATAGGCACGATCAGGTCGTAGACCTTGCCCTTTTCGGAAATGTCAAGGCCCTTGTACTCGTCGATGGCCGCCGATGCGGACTGCTCGATATCGGCCTGCTCGGTCACGACCGACTCCAGGTTCGTATGGTCGTCGGGATCGGCTTCCGCCTGATCGGAAAGGCCCATAGAGGACAGCTTCTCCAGCAGCTTGCCGCCCTCGGCAGCAGCGCCCTCGGAGGACTTCGCCTCCTCCTCGGCCGCGCGCATCGGACCGTAATCGTTCTTGTTCGTGATCAGCATGAAGAACACAAAGAAGATGGTGAGCAGCGCATAGAAGTTGTACGGGATGGACTGCACGAACGTGGAGAAGCCGTCATCTCCTAGGTAACCGCCGACCGCAACGGCCCACGAAGACACCGGAGCGATGATGCAGACCGGGGCTGCCGTGGAGTCGATGATCCAGGCCAGCTTCTCATGGCTGACGTGGAAGCGATCGGTCACGGGGCGCATGACCGCACCAACCGTCAAGCAGTTGAAGTAGTCGTCGACGAAGATGATGATGCCCAGCAAGCCGGTGAGCACCTGCGCGGCGCGCGCGTTCTTGATATGGGTGGACACCCACTCGGCATAAGCGCGGCTGCCGCCCGCCGTGGCGATGACCACGGTCAGCGCGCCCAACAACGCAAGGAACAGCAACAATGCCCCGTTATCGGCGATCTGAAGCGCCATCGCGTTCGGCACATCGGTGAATGCCGTGACCAGCTGATCGACGCCGACACCGTTGAGGGTGAACTGGTAGATGACCATGCCGACGAACACGCCGATGGTCAGCGACGAATACACCTCTTTGGTGATGAGCGCCAGAGCCAACGCCAGCAACGGCGGCACGATGGACCAAGCGCCGGTGCTGATAAGCTCGAAAGCCTCTTCCATTTCCCTTCCCTTTCTCCATAAGGTCCTCAGAGTCCATTGCGAATCAGTATACAAGTGCAGCGGTCGAACCGCATCAGGATTCCGCCGGAGGGGTTTCACGTGAAACAAAAGGAATAGGTTGTCGGGAGGCGGGTTCTCCGCCCGGTCGACGTACGTCCAGGATATCGAACGCAACTATATAAAGAAGCGACGGACGATACGCTTCGTCCGCCGCTTCTTCGCGGGCATCAGGTTTTACGCGCTGCATCTCAGCCGTAGCTGCAAACCGTAATCGAAAGGCTATTCCGCGCCCTTGCGTTCCACGGCCAGCTCATGCTGGTATTCGCGGTCGATGGCGCCCTCGGGGCTCGGCGGGTTCACCTCGAAAGGAACGGACTTGGTGAACAGGCTGACCACCGGCACGATGATCAAAGACAGCAGCATGGCCAGGGCGCCGCAGTTGATGGGGCTGGCGATCAGCGGCGTGCCCATCAGCGTGAGCACCATGTTCCCGCTGGTCAGGCACACGCCAACGATGAAACTGCACCACACGGCGGCCTTGGAGATGCGCCCAGAGTACAGACCCCACAGGAACGGGCCGAGGAACGCGCCGGCAAGCGCACCCCAGGAGATGCCCATGAGCTGCGCGATGAACGTGATGGAGGAGTTGTACTGCACCAACGCCAGCGCTGCGGACACGATGATGAACACCACGATAAGGACGCGCATCCAGCCGAGCTTGCTCTGCTCGCTCATCTTCTTCACCACGTTGCCCTGCAGAAGGTCGAGCGTCAGCGTGGAGGACGAGGTCAGAACCAGCGAAGACAGCGTGGACATGCTGGCGGACAGCACGAGCACGATCACGATGCCGATGAGGATATCGGGCAAGGTGGACAGCATAGTCGGGATGATGGAGTCGTACACCGGAATGCCGGTAGGGCCGATCTCGATCTTATCGGCGTACAGGCGGCCGAAACCACCCAGGAAGTAGCTGCCGCCGGCAACCACGAACGCGAACAGCGTGGAGATGATGGCACCCTGCTTCACCGCCGGGCCGGATTTGATGGCGTAGAACTTCTGCACCATCTGCGGCAAACCCCAGGTGCCAAGGCTGGTCAGCACCACCACGCCGAGCAGGTTGAACAGGTCAGGGCCGAACATGCTCACGAACGGGCCGGCCATCTGCGAACCCTCGGCCGGGATCTGGGACAGCGTGGTGATGGCCTCGCTGAAGCCGCCGTTGTTCAGGATGACCGCCGCGATGACCGCGACGATGCCGAACAGCATGACGATGCCCTGCAGGAAGTCGTTCATAACGGTTGCCATGTAACCGCCCAGAACCACGTACAGGCACGTGATGACGGCCATGCCGATGACGCACACCTCGTAAGGAAGGCCGAACGCCATGCCGAACAGGCGGGACAGGCCGTTGTACACGCTTGCGGTGTACGGGATCAGGAACACGAAGATGATCGCCGCGCTGGCGATGCGCAGGCCCTTGGACTTGAAGCGCTTGCCGAAGAACTCGGGCATGGTGGTGGCGCCCAGGCGATGCGTCATCTCACGCGTGCGCGGACCGAGCACCCACCAGGCCAAAAGGCTGCCGAGGATGGCGTTGCCGATGCCGGCCCACACAGCGGCGATGCCGTATTTCCAACCGAACTGGCCGGCATAGCCGACGAACACCACGGCGGAGAAGTAGCTGGTGCCGTACGCGAATGCGCTCATCCAAGGGCCGACGTTGCGCCCGCCCAGAACGAAACCGTCGACGCTCGTGGTAGTGCGGCGGCAGTACAAGCCGACGCCAACCGCCACGCCGACGAAAATCAAAACCATGCAGATTTTTGCGACCATGATCGTTCCTTTACCGATCGATATCGTGTAGACCGTGGAATCTTCCCTATTCGGAAAGCAGCTGCCCCTCGTCAAGGACACGGCTGGGCAAGCGAACGCATCCGAATCGCCCAACCTGGAAACGCACACGGCACAAGCCCGAGTTCGCTGCGAACATACGCCACGTCTAACGGACGCACGCAGCGGCTAAGCCCCGTGTGCTACAGATATCGATAGGAATAATAATAGGAAGGAAGGCAGGGCTTCGTCGCACCGCATTCACCGGTGGTCTTACCCGCAAAAGACATCGTTTGGACTTCGAAGGCGCACAGCATGGCAGCCAGCTCAGCGGGCTGCTGAGCGCTGCGGGATGCGGCGATATGTCCGTTCACGATGCTCATGGGCGCTACTCTACCACAGTCAAGTGCTTTTCCCTTCAGGATTTTCCTGAACGGTAACATTATTTCCTAGCAAAGAGGTTCGTATTAGAAACAACGAAGCCGGGCACGTGGCCCGGCTTCGCTTTCGTTCAACTTGTTTGCAAGCTTTTAGTAACGGGAGTCGAAGATGCGCTTCGACTTCTTCTCGCTGCGCGGCAGCTCACCCATGGGAACGCCCTTCGCCTCGGGGGTGCAGCCGATCTTCGCCTTGAAGATCGCCGCCAACTGCTGTTCGCATCGCTCGCGCTCCTCGCCCTCAAGCGGCGTCTCGAACAGCACGGTGAGCACATCGCGGCCGTTGATGGCCTCGATCATGACCTGATACTCGGACGATGCGCCGTCGGTGAACTGCAGCACCTCCTCAATCTGGGAGGGGAACATGTTGCAGCCCTTCACCTTGACCATGTCGTCGGTGCGGCCCGTCAGGATGTCGATACGCGGATGGTGGCTGCCGAACTTGCACTTGCAGTCGCCGGGGATGATGCGCGTAAGGTCATGCGTGCGGTAGCGGATGAGCGGCGCGCCCTCCTTGCGCAGCGTGGTGAGCACCAGCTCGCCCACTTCGCCGTCAGGCAGCTGCTCGCCGGTTTTCGGGTCGACGATCTCGCAGTACACGTAGTCTTCCCAGATATGCATGCCGTGATGCTCTTCGCAGGAGATGCCGATGCCCGGGCCGTAGATCTCGGTCAAACCGTAGATGTCGAAGATCTCGATGCCAAGCTCGTTGGCGATGCGCTGGCGCATCTTCTCGCCCCAGCGCTCGGAGCCGATGACGCCCTTGCGCAGGTAGAGCTTATCACGCAGGCCGCGCTTCTCGATCTCCTCGGCAAGCAGCAGCGCATAGCTGGACGTGCCCGTGATGACGGTGGAGCGCAGGTCCTGCATCATCTGCAGCTGCTTTTCGGTGTTGCCGGGACCCATGGGGATGGCCATGGCACCCAAGCGCTCGCAGCCCAGCTGGAAGCCGATGCCGGCAGTCCACAGGCCATAACCAGGCGTGATTTGGATGCGGTCGGTGTTCGTGATGCCCGCCGTCTCGTAGCAGCGCGCGAACATGGTGGCCCAATCGTCGACATCCTTCTGCGTGTAGGGGATGACGACCGGAGTGCCCGTGGTGCCCGAGGAGCTGTGGATGCGGATGATCTTCTCATCCGGCACCGCCTGCAGTCCCAACGGGTACGCCTCGCGCAAATCGGCCTTTTCCGAGAACGGCAGCTTCTCGAAATCTTCCTGGGTCTGCACATCGGACAGATCGATGTCCTTGAATTTACGGGCGTAGAAGGCCGAGCGGTCCTTCAGGGTTTTGAACTGCTCTTTGATGATTTCAAGCTGCTCCGGCTTCATCTGCATAGTATGCTCCCTTGTTCAAATGGCTTGTTTCGTTTTATTCATGCTGCGTGAGGAAAAGTGCGTAGGCGCTTCAAGCCCGAAAAGGCTGCGGGAAAGCACGGTAAATCGGCCCCAAGCCTTACAGGTCTTGAAGCTAAAGCCATCGACCAGCCAACGCGATGCGCGCGGCTGAGGAGAAGTGGATGTCGAATACCGAAGTCATACTGGTCATTGTAGGCCAAACCAAACCGCAAGCAACCCCCAAAACCGGCAACGGGACCGATTTGCGGTCCCGTTGCTTGCAATGCAGGGTTTTGCGGTGCTACTCCCCTACCGCCACGTTGATGGCTTGCAGGTTCATATCCACGAAGCGCGGCTTGACGCAAGCCGCAATCGCGGCACGAAGGTCTTCGACATCGATGGGCACGCATCCGGTTTGCAAGGCCTTTGCCAACAGCAGGCTGTTAAGCACCTTGCGGCTGCCGGCCGCCTTCGTAAGCGCGGCATCGTCGACGGGCACAAGGTTCGCCTGCGTACCCGCCAGAGCGCGCTCCATGTTCGCGATCACGTCGCTGGCGCGGTACGGGTTCTTCGACAGCGCCGCCGTGACCGGCTGAACTGCAGTGGTGGCGAACACCAGCGTCCCAGCGGGGGCAAGGTAGGGCAGCACACGCGCGGCCTCCGCCGGCTCGAATGCAATGATCAGATCAGCGGTTCCTCGGCTGACCAGGGGCGCATGCACCTGCTCGCCCTTGTTGCCGATGCGCACGTGCGACACCACGTTGCCGCCGCGCTGCGCCATGCCGATAGTCTCGGCCGTGCGCACCTGCCAACCTTTCTCCAAGGCGGCCTGGGCAAGCACCTTCGCGGCCAGAACCGTTCCCTGACCGCCTACGCCCGTGAGCAGGATGTTCAGCATGCTAGGCCTCCTTCTTCTCGCTCGCGGCGGATGCGGCATCGACCACGGAGATGCAGTCAAACGGGCACACCTGCGTGCACAGCCCGCACCCGTTGCACTGGCCGGCGTCGATGAACGCCTGACCACGCTCCCCGCTTTTCGGACCGCGCGCATCGGTGTCGAAGCCGATGCCGGGACACCCGATCTCGGTGATGCACTTCTTGCAACCCGTACAACGCTGAGCGTCCAACACCACGGGAGCGGCCGGCTTGAACAGCTGCACGCAGGGGCTTTCGAACATGATGGCGGAAGGTCCCTCGAAATCGATCGCCTCACGCGCAGCATCGATGGACTGCTGTAGGTTCAACGGATCGGCGTGCACGATGCACTCGAAGCCCACGGCCTTCAACACGGCTTCAATGGAAACCGGCTTGCGACGCTCGCCCATCAGCGTCACGCCCGTGCCCGGATGCGGCTGGCTGCCCGTCATGGCGGTGGTGGCGTTGTCGAGCACGCACAGCGTGAAGTCGTGGCCGTTGTACACGGCGTTCACGATTCCCGGCAAACCGCTTGCGAAGAACGTCGAGTCGCCGACGAACGCCAAGGCCTTCTTCTGCGGCTCGACCACCGAGAAGCCCTGCGCCATGGTGATGCCGGCGCCCATGCACAGACAGGTGTCCACCGCATCGAGCGGCATGGCGTTGCCCAGCGTGTAGCATCCGATGTCGCCGCAGAACACGGCAGGCGTCTTACCCAGCGCGCGCTTCACGGCATAGAAGCTGCCGCGGTGCGGGCAGCCCGGGCACAGCACCGGCGGGCGGATCGGGAGGGGCTGCTCAGGATCGGCGTTGTCATAGGTTGCCGCTTCTTCCGCCTCGGCCAATTCGGGGACGCCGAGGTAGACGGCCAGACGGGCAAGGATGTCGTCGACGTCGTTCTCGCCGCGATCGCGCGCTTCGCCCGTCAGCTTGCCATGCGTGTCGTACTCGGCATGCGTCCTGCCCGCGAACGCCAGCAACTCGTCTTCGAGCACGTGGTCGAGCTCTTCAAGCACGAGCACATCGGCAAGCCCCTTGGTGAACTCGGCGCACGTGCGCTCAGGGAACGGGAAGGGAGTGCCCACCTGCCAGAAACGATATGCCGGCAGCTGCACGCCGCGTTCGTTCGCACGCTCCTCCAGCAAGCGAAGCGCCTCGAGCGCATAAGCGGCCGACACGCCGCCCGCAACGATACCATGACGAGTGAGCTGGCCGGCCACGCGTCGCTCGTCGACGGGATTGAATGCGCTCAAAACCGGGTTCGTCGAGTAATCGACGGCAATCGCGCGCAGGCGCTCGTTGATTTCCCCATGGCCCTCAAAGGCGCGCTTCGGGAAGATGACCCAACGCGGGCCGCGCTCGAAGCCCTCCTCGGGGATGGGCTTGGCGTGCGTTTCCTCGGCAACGTCGAAGAACGTGGAAGCATGACACACACGCGTGGTGGGGCGTACGATGACCGGCGTCTTGTAGCGTTCCGAAAGCTCGAACGCCGCCTTCATCATGTCGAAGCCTTGATCGGGCGTCGCCGGGTCGAGCACCGGCACCTTGGCGAAGTTGCCGAACCTGCGCGTATCCTGCTCGGTCTGCGACGAGATGGGACCGGGGTCGTCGGCCACGAACAGAACCGTGCCGCCCTTCACTCCCACGTAGTTCAAGCTCATCAGCGGATCGCTTGCCACGTTCAGGCCCACCTGCTTGCAAGTGAACAGCGTGCGCGCACCGCAATACGATGCGCCGGCGAGCAGCTCGAGCGCGCTTTTCTCGTTCGTGGACCACTCCACATGGATGCCCTGAGCGGCGCCGGAAGCACGCAGCTTCGCCACGGTTTCCGTCACCTCGGATGACGGCGTCCCAGGATAGCCCGCAACAACGCGCACCCCCGCCTCAAGTGCGGCATGGGCGAACGCCTCGTTGCCCATAAGCAGTTTCTTCGTCATATGTTTCCCCGCTTCAAAGCCTGGTTTCAGGAATCGCTCCCTTCGTTGTTTCACGTGAAACAACGAAGGGGGAATCGTCTTGATACCTGTTCATGATAGCAAAAGGGCGACAGGTTGCCCCGTCGCCCTTTTGCAAGTGGCCGGCTTTACGCCTCGGCCATGGCCTTCTTCATGTCGATGATCTTCTGGCGAGCACCGTCGCAGCCGGTACCCATAATCTGCACCGCCAAGATTGCCGCGTTCTTCGCGCCGTTGATGGCGACGGTGGCAACCGGCACGCCAGAAGGCATCTGCACCATGGACAGCAGCGAATCCAGGCCGCCAAGGTCGCTCGTCTTCATGGGAACGGCGATAACCGGGTCGGGGGTGTACGCGGCAACCACGCCGCCCAGGTGAGCTGCCTTGCCGGCAGCTGCGATGATGACCTTGATACCGCGCTCATGCGCAGTGGAGGCCCACTCGTGCACCTCAGCAGGCTTACGGTGCGCGCTGGCAACCTTCACCTCGTACGGGACGCCGAACTCCTCAAGCTGCTTCATGCAAGGTTCCATAGCGGGCATATCGCTTTCGGAACCCATGATGATGCCGATGACGGGATTCTTGTGATCGCAAGACATTTCGCAACCCTTTCAACACGTGATTTGCTTTCCAAGGCAGTGTAACGCGGATGCAGGAGCATAGGGAAAACCGCACGCAAATTATGGGAAACCGAAACATGCCAAAGTCAAGGAAGCAAAATCATGAAAGCGGAGTCGGAGCAGAACTCCAGCTAGCATGAGAGCTTGCCAACTACGGAACAGTAGACTCAAAGCAGGTCCGGGCAACGGGTTCGGAAATATGAAACCGGGAATGCGAGACTCGAGCAGCAGGTCCAGAAAGCAACAGGCCCGATGGCTTTCACCATCGGGCCTGTAAAATTCATGGTGGTCGGAGGGGGACTTGAACCCTCGGCACGGGGATTTTCAGTCCCCTGCTCTACCAACTGAGCTACCCGACCAGAAGTCGTTCGTTGCGAACGCAAGATAGTATAATACGGCAGTGCATGTCATTCGTCAACCCTGATTCCGAACTTTTTTGAGATGCGCTTTCCTTCTCGAGGGAACGCACCCAAACCAGCCCTTAAACGAGCGTGTGACCAGCAGATACGCCAACTCGCTTAAGACCGCTCGGCAACGGCTTGCGAAATCAGTCGCTGAACCAGACCACGCCAAGAAAGACTTGGCTAGCTCGCAACCGACAGCGGCAACGAATCCATGCACAATCGCTTAACAGATGACCGATAAATCACCGCCAAAAGCGCGGCCTGCGCGTCCTTTCGGCAACGCACCCCGCTACTTGCACTCGGCGCAGCCACTGCCGAACAGCAGCTCCTTCTCCTCGCCGGGAAGCACGGCGCGAGCCTGATCGCGCAGGTTGTTCACACCGATGAAGAACTGGCGCATCATGACGACCAGCAGGTAGCGGCCCTTCGGGGTCAGCGTCAGCTCATCGGCATTGTCGGTAGCGAACGCGCCCGAGGCCTTCATGAACGCCATCTCCACCGGCAGGCCCATCTCCACCGAGCAACCGAAGTCCTTCTTGAACTGGCGCTTATCAAGGCGCAGGCCGAACAGCTGCATCATGAAGCGGTAACGCATGCGATCGCGCTTGCTGAAGGTGGTTTTGCCCATGATGGACATATGACCTGCTTCGATGCACTTATTGTAATCCCTCACGCTGAAGGTGTTCACATACAGGTTGCTGCCCAGGTACGTGATGCCGCCGCTGCCGATAGCGGGATATTCCTCGTAGTCGACCACGTACTCGTCGATCATGACGTCCTCGCCAGCGGCAGACGTGTTCCTCTTGTTGAACGTCCACGCCGAACCGTGCTCGAACAAGTGCAGCGGGCCGCCCGCCAGCAACTCGCAGATGATCTCGTAGTACTTCTGCTCGCGGGCGTAATCCACCTTGCCCACGGTGCGGGCCAGGCTGCGCTCAACCGACGGCGACGCCATCAACGGATAGAACGTGGTCTGCGTGCAGCCGCTCTCGATGACGCGCTCGATATCGTTGATCAAGATGTCCTCGGTTTGTGCCGGGAAGTTGAAGATCATATCGGCGTTCATGGACACGAAGTACGGGCTGGCATCCTGGATGCGCTCGATGATCTCCTGGCCGCAGCCGTACTTGTCATAGCGGTCCATCTGCTTGAGCAGGCCATCGTCGAAGCTCTGCACGCCCACGGACAGGCGCTGCACGCGGCCCTGCAGCTTGTCCAGATAGCTGGGAATCAGGTGGTTCGGGTTCGTCTCGCTCGAAACCTCCTGGATGTTGAACAGCTCGCGCGCCTGGTCGATGGTGTCGCACAGCTCATCGATCATGATGGTGGGGGTGCCGCCGCCGATGTAGACGCTGTCGAAGTCGTAGCCCAAATCCTTCAGCATACGCATCTCCTTGCGCATGTTCTCGAAGTACGGACGGGCTCGCTCCTCGCTGAACGGGAACCTGTTGAAGCTGCAGTACGGGCACAAGCGCTCGCAGAATGGCACGTGCATGTACAGCATGTAGTGTTTCCCCTGCTCAGGCGCAGGCATCATCACCTCATCGGTGGGTTTGAGCTTCAGGTACTGGTTCGTGCATTGGCGAACCACGTTCGTAAGCAGGCGCTCTGACAGCATGTACGCGCGCTCCTTTTCTCGTCCTAGTGAAAACGGTAGGAATTATATCCTACCGTTTCAGTCTCATATAATCTCGACGAAAGCTTCGCTCCCCGTGCACGAAAGGCGCGGTCCTACGCCCAGGCTCCGCGACCTGCAGCGGCCTTCGCGCCGATATCGGAGCGCAGCTGCTTGCCCTCGAAGTTGATGACGTCGCACGCCTCGTAGGCCTTCTCGCGGGCTTCGTCGAACGTCTTGCCCAGCGCAACCACGTTCAGCACACGGCCGCCGGCGGTGACGAGCTCGCCATCGGCGTTGCGGGCGGTGCCGGCATGGAACACCGTCACACCATCCATGGCCTCGGCATCCTCAACGCCCAGGATGACCTTGCCCTTCTCGTACTTGCCCGGGTAACCGGCGGAAGCAAGCACCACGCACACGGCCCACTGATCGTCCCACTCGAGCTCGATATCGTCGGGGCGGCCTTCGGCCACGGCCATCATGACATCGACCAGGTCGGTCTTCAGACGCGGCAGGACGACCTGCGTCTCGGGATCGCCGAAACGGGCGTTGTACTCCAGCACCTTCGGGCCCTCGGGCGTCAACATGAAGCCGCCGTAGAGCACGCCGCGGTAATCGTTCTTGAAGGGCTCGCGCGCCGTTGCGGCTGCGGCAACCCGCATCATGTGCGTCATGTTCGCCAGCTCCTCATCGGTGACGATGGGCACCGGGGAGTACACGCCCATGCCGCCCGTGTTCGGACCGCGGTCGCCATCGAAGGCGCGCTTGTGGTCCTGGGCGGTTGCCATGCAGTGAGCCTTACCGTCGGAAACGAACGCGAGCAGCGAGCACTCCGGGCCGGTCAGGCATTCCTCCACGACCACCTTAGAGCCTGCCGAGCCGAACGCGCCGTCGAAGCAGCTGCGCACGGCGTCCTCGGCAACCTCGATGGTGTCGGCAACTACAACGCCCTTGCCGGCGGCCAGGCCGTCGGCCTTCACGACGACAGGAGCGCCCAGCTCATGCACGTACGCAAGCGCCGGCTCAAGCTCGGTGAAGCTGCCATAGCGAGCCGTGGGGATGCCGTTGGCCTGCATGAACTCCTTGCTGTACGTCTTGCTGCCCTCGAGCTGCGCACCCTGCGCATCGGGGCCGAAGACCGCCACGCCGGCTTCGCGCAGCACGTCGGCCACGCCCGCCACCAACGGCGCTTCCGGGCCGATGACCACCAGGTCGATGGCGTTGCCCTTCACGAACTCCAGGACGGCCTGGCCGTCCTCGGCGTTCAGACCCGCCACGTTCTGCGCGACGGAGTCCGTCCCGCCGTTGCCCGGGGCCGCGTACAGGTTGTCGGTACGGGGGGATTTCGCCAAGGCCCACGCAATGGCGTGCTCACGGCCGCCGCCGCCCAAAACCAAGATGTTCATGTAACTAACCCTCCATTTCCAGCTCTCGGATAATATGCGTGTGCGGGACCGCAGATTCATGCAGCCCCGCACGGGATTCGCTTCGCTATTCAGTGACAGCAGTCCATCGAGTTTATCGGCGTCTTACCAGCCGCGCATGATGGTCTGGTCGCGATCGGGGCCGACGGCCACGATGCTGATGGGCACGCCCACCTTCTTCTCGAGATACTCAACGTAGCTCTTGGCGTTCTCCGGCAGCTCGTCGAACGTGCGGCAGGCGGTGATGTCCTCGCCCTTCCAGCCGGGCAGCTCCTCGTACACCGGCTTGGCATGGAACAGCACGCTTTGCTGCATGGGGAAGTAATCGTAACGCTCGCCGTTGCACTCATAAGCCACGCACACCTTGATGGTGTCGAAGGCGGAAAGCACGTCGAGCTTGGTCAGAGCCACATCGGTCAGGCCGTTGACGTCGGCAGCGTAGCGCGCGATGACGGCGTCGAACCAGCCGCAGCGGCGCTTGCGGCCCGTGGTCACGCCGTACTCATGGCCGACCTGGCACAACGTCTCGCCTTCCTCGGCCTCAAGGCCTTCGCCGCCGTCCTCGGCGTACTTCAGCTCAGTGGGGAAAGGACCGCCGCCGACGCGGGTGATGTAGGCCTTCTGGATGCCCAACACGCGGTCGATGTTGACCGGGCCCACACCCGAGCCCGTAGCGGCGCCGCCGGCGCAGCAGGAAGAGGACGTAACGTAGGGGTACGTGCCATGGTCGATGTCGAGCAGCGTGCCCTGCGCGCCCTCGAACAGGATGGACTTGCCCTCGCGCGCGGCATTGTTCAGCATCTGGCTGGTCTCGGCCATATACGGCTTGAGGATGCGGGCGTACGGCAGGTACTCCTCGCAAATCTCCTCGACCGTGTAGGTGTGCAGGCCGTAGATCTTCTCCAGGATGGCGTTCTTCTGGATAAGCGCCGTCTCGACCTTCAAGCGGAAGATCTTCTCGTCCATGAGGTCCTGGATGCGGATACCCTTGCGGGCAACCTTGTCCTGGTAGCACGGGCCGATGCCGCGCTTGGTGGTGCCGATCTTGTGATCGCCCAGGCTCTTCTCGTCGGCGCCGTCAAGATCCTTGTGGTACGGCATGATGACATGCGCGTCGCAGCTGATCTTGAGGTTCTTGCAGGAGATGCCCTCAGCCTCGAGCATGGCCATTTCCTTGACCAGCACGCCGGGGTCCACCACCACGCCGTTGCCGATGACGGGAATGGCGTTCTCGTACATGACGCCGGAGGGCATCAGGTGAAGCGCCAGCTTCTTGTCGCCGTGGATAACGGTATGGCCTGCGTTGTTGCCGCCCTGATAACGGACGACGTAATCGTATTCGCTAGCAATGAGATCGGTGATCTTGCCTTTGCCTTCGTCGCCCCATTGGGCGCCAACCAGAACGGTGCTGGGCATGTGTGCGCATCCTTTCGATAACAGTGTCGCAACCCTCACAGTGTACTACAGAACCACTTCGGTAAGGCCCGGATCGGCCACGCGCATGGTTTCAACGATTTCTTCATGGCAGGTCAGCAAAATGACCTGGCGATGGCGCGCCAGCTGGGCCAACGCCTTCGCCGCGCCCGCGCGGCGCTGGGAATCGAAGTTCACCAGGATGTCGTCCGCGATGATGGGAACGGCGCGTCCCACGTTGTCGGCGGTGACGAGCAGCGCGATGCGCAACGCCAGATACAGCTGCTGGCACGTTCCCAGCGACAGGTGCACGGGCTCGCGCACGGTGCGCAGCGCATCGGTCACCTGAAGTCGGCCATCGGCGCTCATGGATACCTTCACCCATTTGCCGTCGGTCATCAGGCTGAGCAGCTCGCTTGCGCGGGCATACACCTCGGGCTGGCTTTTGCTCTCCCACGACGCTATGGCCGCCTCGAGCATATGGCGCGCCAGCAGCAGCTTCGCAAACTCCATGGCAGCCTCGTCGCGGCGCGTTTTGAGCTGCTGGGCCTCAAGCTTCAGCTCGTCGAAGCTGCGTTCGCCCTTCGCCTGGGAAAGCAGCTGGCGAAGCTCGCCGTAGCGGCGGTTGAGGTGCTCGCTCGTCTCCATCAGGCCCTCGCGCTGGCGCGTCTTGCGCGCGATGAAGGCGTCCACGGCCTCGAGCGTGCCGCGTTCGCGGCGCATGCCGACCTCCGCGTACAGGCTTTCGCGCATTTCGCGGGCCTTCTCGAGCGACTCCTCCAACGCCGTGCGGCGCGACACGAGCGCTTGCTTTCGCTGCATGTACAGGGCGTTCTCCGCGCGGACGTCCTTCGCCTCGTCGAGCAGCGCGCGAGCGTGGCGCAGGGAGTCTTTCGCTTCGGAAAGCCCCATGGCGGCAAGCTCGGCCTGCACGGCTTGGCGTTGATGCTCCTGCTCGGCCAGGCATGCTTCCAGCTTCTTCTTGTCCTGCAACATGACCCAGTGCCGGTCTTGAACGCGTTGGGAGCGCTCGTCGCCTTTCCTGCCCGGCTTGAACAGCATGATCAGCGAGGCCGCGGCGAGCACTACCGCCACCAGCACCAGGAAAAACCCCAGCGCGGTGAACGACAGGCTGGTTATCTCGCGGCCATGCATGAACAGCGGGATGCCCGCGAACATGAAGGCCACGGGCAGCGCCACGGAAAGGCCGATCTGCACGCGCTGCTGACGACGTGCGCGGATGGCCTCGTTTTGCTCGTCTTGGGTCTCGAGCATCGCCTCGTAGGCCGCCCTGGAAGTTGCGTAGTTGTCGCGTGCCAGGTCGACGGCGTGCTCCGTCTTCGCTTCCTGGACGGCAAGCGCCTCAATGCGGTCGCGCAGATGGCGCTCCTCGGTAGCCGTGATGCCCGCCAGCTCTTCGGGATGCTCGCGCTGCGCCAGCCCATGCTCGCAGCGCAGGCTCTCCTCCTGAGCACGCAGATCGGCGATCTTCTCCTGCAGCTCGACCTCGTCCGCCTCGGTCTTCTCCAGCGTTTTGCGGTTCGCCTTCAGCGTCTCGATGGCGGTGTTCAAGTCGCCGATCTTCGCCAGCAGCTCATCGCGTTGCGGCTTCAGCTCGGCGAACTCGCGATCCTCGCGCTTCAGACGCTCCACGCGGTCGGATTCGGCGGCGATGCGACGGCGCAGCTCATCCTGCTCCGATTCGAGCTTCACCAGCGATTTCTCGGACGCCGCAGCCCTTGAGGTGAACTGCGCCAGGCGCTCTTGCAGCGCGGTCAGCGCATGCGCCGGAGAAGCCCCCGTGCCAGAGCCGGCCGTAAGCAGCTTGGCCGTCACGTCGGTGGTGTTGCGCAGCTGGCGCAGCTCGTCGCTGGTCAGGCTGAACATGGTGCGGTACGTTTCGCGGTCGATGTCGTCGGCGACCGACGCATCACCCTGCAGGCCGTCGGCGTTGCGGATGCGCGATGCCTGCGAGTCCCCAGTCCCATCCTCGTTGGCGAAGAACAGCGTTCCCGCGCGTTCCGCGTTGTCGGGCTTGTAGGTGTTGCGCTGGCCGCGGGTCTCTTCCCAACCGAACAGCACACCGCCGACGAACTGGGCGAACGTGGTCTTGCCAGCCTCATTACGGCCGAACACCACGTTCATGCCCGGCCCGAACGGCCCGATCAGGCGATTGGAGAAGGCGCCGAACGCGTCCATCTTGATATGTTCCAGATATTTGCCCACTAGCGCTCTTCCCCCTGCGACAACATATCGAGCACCAGGTCTTCGGCCTGCTCTGACAGCTTTCCGACCTTGCCGGCACAGCTCGACGGCATCTGCAGCCCTCGATCGAGGAACTCCTGCTGCAGGAAGGCTATCTGCTCTTCGGGAAGGGACCGCTGCGTTTCGGCCACGCGTAAAAACACCGCCGGGAACAGCCCTTCCTCGCGCAGGGCCTGCTTATCGCGCGGCTCCTGCGTTTCGTCGACCATGGTGTCGCAGAAAAACGACGCATACGAATCGTTCACGTGCTTGCGCAGGTCCTCGAGCACGTCGGGGCGGGAGAGCACCTCGTGAAGCGCAGTCGTGCCCGTCAGCGCGATACGCGAGATCATCTCCTCGCAATGCGCCTTGCCGTTCGCGCGGAACAGCTCCCGGATGATCAGGTCGCTGATCTCGGGCAACGTGGTGCAATCGGACACGTCGACGCGCAGGCGCTGCCACACCACGCTTGCCGTGGGGATGAATTCAAGGTGCGGGACCGCGCCTTCGGAAAGCGTTACCAGCTGCGCTCCGCGTGGCCCCGTTTCCTTAATGTCGCGCCCTTGGATGCACCCGGAGAACGCGATGCGCGGACCGTTCTCGCTAGGATGGATATAGCGCATGTGGATATGTCCGCACGCCCAGTAGTCCATGCCGGCGGAAAGCAGCACCGAGGGGTTGACCGGCGCCTTTACGGGATCGAGATTCAGCCCGGTATGCAGCATGCCGATAGCGAAGGGGGCTTGCGCGACGTCTGGTTCGCGCTGCTGAAGGGCCGGCAGCGCGGCGGTGCGCGTGATGCCGTCGGCGATGCATTCGTCTATGGGCCATGATTGGTTGTAGTATCCGCGGCCGCCGATGATGCAAAGCGGCTTCCCATTGCGCCTGAACAGCTGAAAACCCGGCTTGTCCGCCGGCAGCATATGGACGTTCTCCGGCAAGGAGAACGCGCTTTGTTGCCAAGAGGTGTAGGGGTCGTGGTTGCCTGTGATCAGGTATACCGGGATGCCCGCTTTCCCCAGCGTGCGCATCCCCTCGAAGAACCGCAGATAGTCTCCGTATGATGCGCGCGACTCGTCGAACACGTCGCCCGAGATGACCACGAAGTCGACCTTGCGGGAAACAGCCGTGTCTATGACGCGATCGAACGCTTCAGCGATGGCCTGCACCAGTCGGGCAGCCCACGCAGGCGACACCTTGGCAAGGCCGCGGAAGGGCGCGCCAAGGTGGAGATCGGCGGTGTGGAGGAATGTCAGGCTCTCAGTCATAGCTTCAGTTTACCCCGGCCCCGTCGTTGCGTGCGCTACATATAGCCGGGAACGCGCGAATCGTCGATGAAGTCCATGAAGCGGGTGTATTCCGCGTTGAAGGCGAGCTTGATGTCGCGCGTGGGACCGTTGCGGTGCTTGGCGACAATCAGCTCTGCCGTGCCTAGGTCGGGACGGTCCTCGCTTTCCGCTTCCATCTCGTCCATGCTTCGGTCGATGAACATGACGATGTCGGCGTCCTGCTCGATAGCGCCGGATTCACGCAGGTCGGACAGCATCGGACGTTTCTTACCACGCATCTCCACGGCACGGGAGAGCTGCGACAGCGCGATGACGGGCATGTCCATTTCCTTGGCGAGCACCTTCAGGCCACGGGAGATCTCAGCGACCTCGACGGCGCGGTTGCCGTCGCGACGCGCCTGCGGCGGCTGCATCAGCTGCAGATAGTCGACGATGATCAGGCCCTTTTCAGCATCGCGCAGCTCACGGCGCGCCTTCGCGCGCAGCTCAAGGATGGAAAGCGCCGGCGTGTCGTCGAACTCGATCTTCAGTTTGGAAAGGTTGCTGGATGCCTCGATGATGGCTGCCCAGTCCGCGTCCTGCACCTGGCCGGCACGCAGCTTCGACAAGCTCACGCGCGCCTCGGATGCGAGAACACGTTGGACCAGCTGGGAGGCGCTCATTTCCAGCGACAGGAACGCCACGGTAGCACCCAATTTCGCCGCACTCGTGCACAAGTTCAGGGCGAAGGCCGTCTTGCCGACACCAGGACGTGCTGCAAGGATGACCAGGTCGCCGCCGCGAAAGCCGTGGAACAGGTCGTCAACGTCCTTGAAGCCCGATGCGACGCCCGAGATCTTGTTCTCCTGCGCCGCCATCTCCTGCAGTTCCTCGAAGGCGTCGATCAGCAACGTGTCGATGCCCGTGAACGCGCTGGACACGCGCTTCTCCGTGACTGCAAACAGCGTTTTCTCCGCCTGCTCCACGACAACGCCAAGGTCATCAGGAGCATCGTAGGCAAGCGAGCGGATTTCCCCGGATGCACGGATCAAATCGCGCAGGATGGAGGTGCGCTTGACGATTTCAACATGATTCTGCCAATTGACTAGGGCGAACGAATTGCTGGCAAGCTCCAGAATATACGCTTGGCCTCCAACGGCTTCCAACTGGCCCGATGCCTTCAGGTTATCGGCAACCGAGATCTGGTCAAGCGGGATGTGACGCGTGTAAAGGTCGAGCATGGCCTCGAAAATGCGCTGATGGGCGGCTCGATAGAAGTTATCGGGGATGAGTTTTGCGGCAACATCCTCGATGGCCTCCTGGTTGAGCAGGCACGCTGCTAACACCGACTTCTCGGCTTCTATGTTCTGAGGCTCCATTTTGCGGATCGAGGAGCTCTCAGGAACCTCAGGGGCAAAATCAGGATTATAGGGAACGTCAACGGGCATGCTGCTCATCCTTTCTTATATCCGGTTTATCATACCGCACTCGGAGTTGCGCCATGGATGCCGCAGGACGTCAACCGAACACCAACATCAAGCATTGGAGAACAACCTGATTCGAAGCCTGAAATAGAAAAATCCCCCGCACTTACGTACGGGGGATTTGCTAGTTCGCTTTAAAGCGCTGAGTTATTCAGCGGCCTCTTCAGCAGCAGCCTCCTCGGCGACAGCCTCGGTCTCGACCTCTTCGGCCTCTTCCTCGGCAGCAACCTCGTCGATGCCCACCAGCAGCGTGACCGTGGCCTTGATGTCACGGTAGATGGAGATGACGACCTCGTGCTGGCCGGCGGTCTTGATGGCCTTGCCAGCCTCGACGCGACGGCGGTCGATCTCCACGCCCAGAGCCTCCTTGATGGCCTCGGCAATCTGGGTGGCGGTAACGGAGCCGAACAGCTGGCCCTCTTCGCCGACCTTCGCGTCGACCTTCACGGAAGCACCGTCGAGCACGGACTTCAGCTTGTCAGCATCGGCCAGGCGAGTAGCCTCGCGCTTGGCGATGTTGTTCTTGCGCATCTCCAGCTGCTTCAGGTTGCCCTTCGTAGCCAGGATGGCGATGCCCTGCGGCATCAGGTAGTTGTTGGCAAAACCGGGGGCCACGTCCACGACGTCGCCTTCGCCGCCCTTGCCCTTGAGCTCTTGGAGCAGGATGACTTTCATGGTTCCTCCTTGCGCCTAGCGATTGCGGCGGTCGCCGCGGCCGCTAATTGCGGGAACCGCGTAGGGCATCAGAGCCATCTCGCGAGCGCGCTTCACGGCGTTCGCGATGTCACGCTGGTGCTGGGTGCAGGCACCCGTCACGCGGCGCGGCTTGATCTTCCCGCGGTCGGTAACATACTTGCGCAGCATCTGAGTATCTTTGTAGTCGATGTACTCCGCGTCCTCTTTGCAGAACTGGCAGTACTTGCGACGAGGCTGCTTCGCGTAGTCGGACATTTGGTAAACCTCTTTCGCTTAAAACGGGATGTCTTCGTCGTAAACCGAAGCAGAGGCATCTACGATCGGAGCTGCAACGGGAGCGGCCATCGGAGCGGGCTGCGGGGCATAACCTGCGGTCATGCTGTTGTCGTAACCCTGGTTGGCGTTGTTGCCGTTGCGGCTGGACATGAACTCCAACTCGTCGACGATCACTTCAAGCTTGCTGCGGCGCTGACCATCGCGCTCCCACGAGCTGTAACGAAGCTTGCCCTCGATGGCCACTTTCGTGCCCTTCGTAAGGTAGGGCTGCAGCTTCTCGCCACGGGTGCCGAACATGGTGCAGTCGACGAAGTTCGGGTAATCCTCCCATTCGCCGGTCTGCTGGTTCTTGCGGCGGTCATTGACCGCAACGCCGAACCCCAGGATGGCCATACCGCTTTGCGTGGAACGAATTTCGGCGTCGCGTGTAAGATTTCCGCTGATCATGACACGATTGATGCTCATGTGTATCTACCTCTTCTCATGTTGGGACCTTGCGGGCCCCTACGTAATCCTATTCGCGGTCGGTGCGCTTCACGATCATGTGGCGAACAACGACATCAGAGATGCGCAGCACGCGATCGAGTTCTGCAACCTCGGCGGGATCAGCGTGGAAATCGATGAGGGTGTAGACACCGTCGGTCAGACCATTGATCTCGTAAGCGAGTTTACGCTTGCCCCACTCGTCAACGTTGTCGACGGAACCCTCAGCGGACGTGATAATGCCCTGGATACGATTCATCGTATTTGCACGGGTTTCCTCGTCGGTAGACGGAGCAATAATAAACAGCAGTTCGTAAGCCTTCATCAGCTCACCTCCTTTGGACTTTACGGCCCCGGGCTGGTGAAGGCACACACCGGGGCAGGAATTAGCCTGACTATATTATCAAGCCCGATTCCTCAATGCCAGCCTTTCACCTTGCTTTCTTCCTTCTGCACCGTTTCAACATATCGCCGCACCTCAGACAGCAGGCCCCTGCTCCACAGCCCGCCATCTGCCCGCATCCCCAACTATAGGCACGCCATCTTGCAGAACCCTTGTCGAAATGGCGAAGGCGGTTCACCTGAACCTTGCAGGTGAACCGCCTTCGCGTCTATCGCCAGCCTATTAGCTTGATGGACAAGCTTGCTAATCTTACCGATCTCGCACTATCGGATATTTCGAACAGCATGCTTCTGAAAGAGCAAAATGCTTGGCACATGGAAAGCCCCGTCCTCGGATTCGCAACCCCTATTGGGCGACCTCGAGTTATTCGGGCTTATTCCTCTTCGGAACCCTCGTCCACCGCTTCGAACTCGGTCTCGTCCTCTGCGGTGTACTTCTCGTCGATCTCATCGTCGCTGTACTCGCCCGGGGCCTTCAGAGCGATCATGAAGTTCGGGGCCTCGCCGATATAAGCCGGCTCGTCCTCGAACTCAACGGTGCCATCCTCGGCGCATTCGTACAGATAGCCCACAGCGAAACCCTTATCTGCGCCGGGCACACCGCCCTCGGCGATAAGAGCATCCTTCGTACCCTCATCAACCTCGACGTAACCGTCGTAGCAGAGCGCATAAGCCTGCGCGCCCTGGGCATGCTGCACCGTATGGCGAGCTGCGTTGAAACACGCCTCCACAGACTCGCCTGGATGGTTCTCAATGAACAGGTTCTCCTTGACCGCCAGCGCGGTGAAGGGAACAACTTCGTTGCTCTGGGACAGCTTCTGCTTCGCCTCATCCAGCGAGAACAGCAGCACCTTCTCCAAGATTTCGGGGATCTCGGGAACTTCGTTATCCTGATTTTCAACAACGCGATCTGCCATTGCCGTATCCTTTCGATTCTTTACAATGCGAAAGCCACGCCCCCGCATGCATTTCATGATGCATCCAGTGTAGCGTGGCTTTCGACCTACGATATCGTTGTTGCAACGAACCGCTGAAAATCCGCGTTCAGGTTTAGCGACGATGACGCTTGCGGCGCACCTTATAACCCTTCTTCTTGCCGCAGATGCCCTTATCCTTCATCGCCAGGATCAGCTTCTCGGTGATGGCGTCGAGCTGGGCGACCTCTTCGGCACTCAAGCAGGAGATGATGTCCTCGGCGGTCTTGTCGTTGGCTGCAATGCGCTTCTCGGCAAGCTCGCGACCAAGATCAGTCAGCTTCACCGCGTAGGTGCGCGGCTGATCTGCCGACTCGATGGTCACATAACCGTTACGCTCAGCCTTCTTCACGATGTCCTTAAGGTTGCTGCGGTTCATGCCAAGCGTCTTGGTGAGATCGCGCTGCGTAGCGCCATCGTCAACCAGCAGGGCCTGAAGCAGTGCGCCCTGACCGCGCTTGAAGCTCTTCAGACCGTTCTTGCGGAACGCCAGGCGTACAAGCTTGTTCGCTTTCTTCATCTGAGCCAAAGACTTTGCGGCTTCGTTCATGGTGATTCCTTTCTATACCGATAAGGTAAGGCAATCTTCGAATAACCTGAGTATACGAGTGTTGCCTGCACAGTGTTTCACGTGAAACATTGTTATCCATAAACACTCCGTGGATTACTATTTCCCCAGGTTATATTCATATCTATGATTATTCATGAATAAGATTCTTTCTTGAAAATCCCAAAGCAATGGCGCAACTGCCTGGGAAATGAAAAAGCCCCTGCATTTGCAAGGGCTTCAAGTTTCCTGGCGGAGGAGGAGGGATTCGAACCCTCGTCACCGGGGTTTCCGGTGAAACGGTTTTCGAGACCGCCGCATTCAACCACTCTGCCACCCCTCCGCATGGGGTGGATCGGCTGGGTATTTATGCCGACCTACAAAAAAGGCGTTACCGTAAAGGTTCCGCCGGGATAATCTGGCGGAGAGATGGGGATTCGAACCCCAGATACGCTTTTGGCGTATACACGATTTCCAATCGTGCACCTTCGGCCAGCTCGGTCATCTCTCCGCTTGCTTACAGCCTGCATCGCATTCACGTTTTCTCTCGTGCGCTCATGCAGCGGTTAAGTATTTTACACTATCTAATACGAACTCACAAGAGAAAAATACTCATTGTTTTTGCCATTTTTTACAACTTGCAGCGGAACGTCGAACAGCGAGCTCATCATCTGGTCGGTCAGCATATCCTCTTTCGCTCCATCAGCGAACAACTTTCCCTCTTTGACCAGGACCAAACGTTTGATCTCGGGGATGATGTCCTCCGGATAGTGGGTGATCAGCACGATACCCTTGCCCGCCTTTGCAAGGTCGCGCATGCTCGAGCGCACATAGTACATGCCTTCCGGGTCCAGCCCCGTGCACGGCTCATCGAGCAGCAGCGTGCTCGGATCGTGCACAAGGGCGCGAGCGAAGAGCACACGACGGGCTTGGCCGCTCGACATGGTCATGATGTCCTGATCTGCAAGCTTCGCCACACCCAGCATCTCCATAGCGTCAAGCGCCTTCGCATGCGTGCGCTCATCCGGGTGGACGTGACGCGGAAGGCCGAGCGTGCCGAACAGACCGCCTTCCACGATATCCACGGCAGGTAGATGGACGTTGATCTGCGCCTGCATGGTGGACGACACGATTCCCAACGTTTTGCGCACATCCACCAACGTCGCACGCGGGTTGCCGTTGAACTTCACCGGAGGCTGCTCACGGTACAACGGCATCACCTCCCTGGTGATCAGCTTCACGAACGTCGATTTGCCGGCGCCGTTCGGACCCAAAAGCGCGATGTTCTCCCCTTTTGCAAGCAGGAACTTATCAACGTGCAGGATCGTACGGCCCGCTCGCACGACCTCGGCATCGTTGAGCTCGAACAGAAGCTGCACTTCGGTGTTTTCTTCGCTCATACGCCCATTCCTTCCCAAACGAAGAAGGGAACCCGTTGAAACGGGTTCCCTTCTTATACTTGCTTCGCGCGCCCTTTCAGGCTAGTTTGCCGAAGACTTTCCCTCGGCATCGGCCGCGCTGGCAGAGCTGTCAGCAGAACCGTCGGTGCTGGCGGAGGCGTCTCCATCCGTCGAGTCAGCAGCCGAAACGTTGGTATCGGCGCTATCGGTGCTGTTGGGATCTTCGGTCTGATACTTCGACATGTCAACGTCATAAGGCAGGCCGGAAGGCATGTCGTTGATCTTGAGGTCGGAAGATTCCTTCTTCTCAGTCAGCCAGTTCTGATAGTTCGTGGTCTGGCCCTGAGATTGCAGCGACTGCTTGATAGTCTCCTGCCACTCGGAGGGGATCTGGTCGAGGCTGGTGATCTTCACCGTTTCGGTGCCGTCGTCGGCCTTCTCCTTCGGAGCGTTGTACACGTCGGTGCACTTGATGATATGGATGCCGTAGCTGCTGGTAACCAAACCGCTGACCTGGTCTTTTTCAAGGCCGCTCAGCGCATCCGTGTACTCCTGCACAAACGAGCTGGTCTTATCCCAACCCACATCGCCGCCAGCGTCCTTGGAACCCGTGTCCTTGGAGTACTGCTTGGCAGCCTCGGCGAAGTCGAGCTCGCCAGAGTTGATCTTGTTCAGCACGTCCTGAGCGGTTGCCTCGTCATCGGAATCGAACAGGATGTGGCTGGAGCGCTTGGCTCCGTCGTAGGCGCTGGCGTACATCTGCGCATACTGGAGCATATCGTCGTTGGAAGGCTCCTCGCTGGAGGTGAAGGTGTTGTAGAGCTCCTTGGCCTTCAGCTGCAGCTCAATCTCGGAACGATACTCGTCCTCGGTCATGCCAGCCTGCTCGAGAGCGGATTGCCACTTCTCGTCGCTGTCGTAGTTGGACTTCATCTTGTCGACATAGCTATCGACTTCAGAGCTGTCGACGGTAACGCCCTTTTCCTCGGCACCGGAGTTGATGAGCTCGCGTGTGACGTACGTGTTGATGATCTGCTCGCGCACGCCTGCCGGATCGGTACCCATCTGAGCCAGGTAATTGCCCCAAGAATCCTCGTCGGTCAGACCCTGCTGCTCGCGAACGCTTTGGATATAGTCGGTAACCGTGTCCTCGTAGATTTCGGTACCGTTGATGGTGGCGGCCACCGCGCCCGAACCGGAGTTCTGGTTATTGCTGGAGCAGCCGGCAACGCCCATGACGCACGCCGCCGATAGACCCATCGCGCAAACCGTTGAGATAATGCGAGATGCCTTCATAAAACCCTTCCTCAAACGCATGAAACCGCTGGACAGACGCGTCCCACGGTCAAATCGAATGCCTCGTGCGTATTTTCCCACACGGCGGAATTCGCCTTTCTTCCAGCACAATATGCCCATGCAGGATTCACAGGAGCTGGGCTTTCCTACAGCATTCGGGGTACTTCCCCATAAGAAAAGGCGGCCCGGAGGCCACCTTTTGGAGTTCAAGCTGATTCTATCGCGCTTTGCCGGCGTTCAATCAAACCACGATCGAATACGAAGTCGATGCGGAAATGGCTTTTGCGCTATTTCTTGTTCGCCTTCTTGCGCTCGATGGTGCTCAGGATGCGCTTGCGCAGGCGGATGGACTCGGGAGTGACCTCCACCAGCTCGTCATCCTCGATGTACTCCAGCGCCTCTTCGAGCGTGAAGGTGATCGGCGGGGTCAGCTGGATGGCCTTGTCCGCAGTGGAGGAACGCTGATTGCCCAGGTTCTTCGTCTTGGACACGTTGACCACCATATCGCCTTCCTTGGCGGACTCGCCGACGATCATGCCCTCGTAGCACTCGTCGCCGGGCTTGACGAACAGACGGCCGCGCTGCTGCAGGGTATCGAGCGCATAGGCGACGGCCTTGTCGGTTGCCATAGCGATCATGCAGCCGTTCTTGCGGCCGTCCATCTCGCCGGAATACGGGCCGTACTCGCGGAAGTGATGGAACAGCACCGCCTCGCCGTGCGTTGCGTTGAGGATGCGGGTCTTCAGGCCCATGGTGCCGCGGGACGGGATGCTAAACGTCAGGTGAGTCATGCTCTCGTCGGAGAACATGTCCTCCATGATGCCGCCGGCGGTGCCCATGACCTCGATGGCCTTGCCGGAGTAGTCGTTCGGCACGTCGACAGTCGCTTCCTCGATCGGCTCGAGCTTGTTGCCGTGCTCGTCAGTCTTGTACACGACCTGCGGACGGCCGACCTGGAACTCGAAGCCTTCGCGGCGCATGGTCTCCATGAGAACGGACAGATGCAGCACGCCACGGCCGGCGACGCGCACGCCGGACTTATCCTCAGTCTCGTCGATGCGCATGGAGATGTTGCTCTCCTTCTCGCGCATGAGACGCTCCTTGAGCTGACGGGCGCCGACGATGTCGCCTTCGCGACCGACCAGCGGGCTGGTGGAAGCCTCAAACACGACCGCCATAGTGGGCTCCTCGACGGCGATGGGCTCCATCTCCACCGGGTTCTCGGGGTCGGTGATGACGTCGCCGATGTCTGCCGCCTCGACGCCGATCACGGCCACGATGTCGCCGGCATGGGCCTCGGGAACCTCGGTCTTGCCCAGGTTCTCGAAGGTGTAGACCTTGCGGATGGTGGCGTTGTACTGATTACCGTCGGGCTGCACGACCAGCACCTGCTCCTTCTCGTGCAGGGTGCCGCTGTGCAGACGGCCAACGCCGATACGACCCTCATAGCTGCTGTGGTCGACGGTGCAGACCTGCAGGGCAACCGGACCCTCGGCGTCCACATCGGGGCACGGGATCTCGTTGATGATGGTGTCAAGCAGCGGGATCATATCCATGTTGCCGTCATCGGGCTCCAGACGGGCATAGCCGTTGACTGCGGACGCGTACACCACGGGGAAATCAAGCTGCTCGTCGGAAGCACCCAGCTCGACCATCAGATCGAACACCTTGTCCACAGCGCCCTCGGGATCGGCGTTGGGGCGGTCGATCTTGTTCACGACGACCACGATGCGCAGGCCGCGCTCAAGAGCATGGGAGAGCACGAAGCGCGTCTGGGGCTTGGGACCCTCGTAAGCGTCGACGATGAGCAGGGCGCCGTCAGCCATGTTCAGCACGCGCTCCACCTCGCCGCCGAAGTCGGCATGGCCGGGCGTGTCGATGACGTTGATCTTGATGCCCTTGTAGTGGATGGAGATGTTCTTGGACAGAATGGTGATGCCGCGCTCGCGCTCCTGATCGTTGGAGTCCAAGACGCGCTCCTGCACTTCCTGGTTCTCACGGAACACGTGGGACGACCACAGCAGGCGGTCGACCAGCGTGGTCTTACCATGGTCGACGTGCGCGATGATGGCAACGTTGCGAAGGCCTTCTTGCTTCATACGGGTGTGCTACTCCTCTTCAGATTCTTGCGCGATCTTGCGCTCTTCCCTATTTAATTCGTCAATATGCTCGGTAAGCGTGTTGATGGAACGTTGCGATGATACCACCTGGACAATGCCCCAGATGGCTGCAGTGCCGGCTATGGCGGCAACCACACCGAACAACCCAAAAGGACGTCGGCCGCAGAACAGGGCCACCAACCCGCCGATAGCCGCCATGCCAAGGCCGTTGCGGCGTTCGTCGTATACCGCATCGCGTTGGCGCACCAGCTGCGGCCGGGCGGCGGCTATGCCGGCAAGGCGAGCGTCGACATCGTCATAGGGCGCGCGCGCCGAACGCGCCGAGGCCGAGGAGCCGCCCGCTTTCCTGCGACCCTTGGACGATGTTAGGAAATCGTAGGCCTCTTGCAGGTTCTTAAACTGCTCGGTTGCCCGGTCTTGCAACTTTTTATTGGTGGCGAAGCGGTCGGGATGCAAGATCTGCGCCGTTTCGCGATAAGCGGTCTTGATATCCTCGTCAGTAGCGTCCTCATCCAATCCCAAGGCACGCAATGCTTCCAGACGGTTCATGACACCTCGCTTATCAGCTCGACCGTTTCCTACCCCGATACGAAAGCAGGCCCGTTTCCGGACCTGCGGGCAAAAAAAATGCAGGCCCGTTTCCGAACCTGCAAATAATCTTAAATGGTGGAGGTTAGGGGGATCGAACCCCTGACCTCAGGCTTGCAAAGCCCGCGCTCTCCCAGCTGAGCTAAACCCCCAACTCGCACTTTACAATAATAAACGCTCCACCGGCAAACTCGGCTCACGGTGGAGCGTTTATCGCAAATACTGGTGGGCCCGAATGGATTTGAACCAGCGACCTCACGCTTATCAGGCGTGCGCTCTAACCAACTGAGCTACGGGCCCCTTCGAAAAGTGCTCGTTTATTATAACCAGGTCTTCCAAGAATGGTCAAGAAGAATTTTCAACTTTTTGGAAAATTATTTCCAACCGCTGTTTTACAGAAGAAACCGCAGGTCAGGTCCTTAATCACGCGTATAATCCCATATAAAGAGGGGTCTGAAGGGCTCGATATTATATATGAGCGAATCGCTTATAGTTAGGAGCAGGCTTGGTTCCCATCGCCGTGCAAAAGATCATTATCGGAAGCGCACCGGGCCCTTCCATCCTTGTGCTGCAGCCTATCGAGGAGAGCCCCGTGCCTGGCATATCACGCATCGTGCCCATTATGGTGGGCGCCGCCGAAGCGGCTCAGCTGCACTTGGCTGTCACGCATACCAAGGTTGCACGCCCCACGACGCACGACCTGCTGCTCGATGCCCTCACCAACCTTGATGCAAGCGTCGACCACGTCCTTATCGACAAGGTGAAGGGATCGCTGTTTTTCGCGAAGCTCACGCTGAGCCAACACGGGAGGCTTATCGAGCTGGACGCCCGTCCCAGCGACGCTCTGTCCCTTGCTTTGCGCGAAGATGCCCCGCTCCATATCAACGAGGACGTCCTAGAGCGCGCTTCGTACCCCTACATCGTTCGAAAGCCCATCGAGGACGAGTCCGCCGAAGAGGAACTCGAGGAGTTCCGCTCGTTCCTGGAGGACCTCGACCCAAAGGACTTCTCGTAGCACTGCAGCGACCACCATACCCGCAGACCGACACTCCACGTGATCATCCAGCCCAACCGCACCCTCCTACTGAGATGTTTCACGTGAAACATCCCGCGCTGCTGCACGGCAACATGCCCATGCAACAGGAAAGCCGCCCCTTGCGGAGCGGCTTTCCCTATTGTTTGCGTATGCCTGAGGCTGGCTACTCTTCCATCTCGTCGATGGACGACTCATCAAGCTCTTCGGCGCCATCGGCATTTGCGGCTCGTTTATTCTTGCCGTGGGCGGCGATGGCGACGGCTGTCACGCGATCATCCTCGGCAACGTTCATGACGCGGACGCCCTGCGTGGAGCGGCCGAGCTCGGAGATGCCCTCGACGGGAGTGCGCACCACGACGCCCTCCTCGGACATGATCATGATCTCGTCGTCGGCACCGACGATCTTCATGGCAGCCAACAAGCCCTTCTTCTCCGTCATGGTGATGGTGAAGACGCCCTGACCGCCGCGATGATGCGACGGATACTCCGAGATGGGCGTACGCTTGCCGTAGCCCTTCTCGGTGATGACGAACAAATCGGTCTCGGGGCGGGCGATTTCCATGCCGAGCACCTTGGCATCGGCCGGCGCGTTCATGCCGCGCACGCCCATGGTGCCGCGGCCCATGGCGCGCACTTCGTCCTCGGGCCACATGATGGCCTTGCCGGCGGACGACACCATGATGACGTTCTCGCCCTGAGCCACGCGGCGCACGCTAATAAGCCGGTCGCCGTCCTTGAGGTTGATGGCGATAAGGCCGTCACGGCGCGTACGGTCGTACTGCTCCATAGACGTCTTCTTCACCATGCCGTGCTCGGTGGCGAACATAAGGTACTCGTCGGTCGGGAAGTCCTTCGTCGCGATGACGGCGCTGATGGTCTCGCCCTTCTCGAGCGGCAACAGGTTCACGATGGCCGTGCCGCGCGCATGGCGGGATGCCTCGGGCAGCTCGTAGACCTTCAGACGGTACACCTTGCCCTTTGTGGAGAAGAACAGCATGAAAGAGTGCGTGGACGCGACGAACAGGTGCTCGACGTAGTCGTTGTCCTTCAGGTTCACCGCCTGCATGCCCTTGCCACCGCGCTTCTGCTGACGGTACGTGGCAACGGGCAGGCGCTTGACGTAGCCGGCCTTCGTGACCGTGACCACCATGCTCTCCTCGGCGATGAGGTCTTCGACATCCAAGTCCTTGGCGGCATCGGAGAGCTGCGTTCTGCGGGGAGTGTCGAACTTCTTCTTGATCTCCTGCAGCTCCTCTTTGATGATGTCGCGCACCAGCTGAGGATCGGAGAGTACGCGGTTGTAGTACGCGATCTTCTCGCGCAGCTCTTCCAACTCGGACTGGATCTTCTCGCGCTCCAAACCGGTCAGGCGGCGCAGGCGCATCTCCAAGATGGCCGTGGTCTGCTTGTCGGTCAGGCCGAAGCGCTCGGTCAGTCGAGCCGCCGCCTCCTTGTCGGTTTGCGAGGAGCGGATGATGCTGATGACCTCGTCGATGTGGTCGAGTGCAACCACATAGCCTTCCAGGATATGGGCGCGCTCCTCGGCTTTGGAGAGCTCGTAGCGCGTACGACGCACGATAACGTCTTCCTGGTGGGCGATGTAGTAGTGCAGCGTCTCCTTCAGGGAGAGCACACGGGGCACGCCGTCGACGAGCGCCAACATGATGACGCCGAAGCCCACCTGCAGCTGCGTGTGCTTGTACAGCTTGTTGAGCACCACCTGCGGGATGGCGTCCTTCTTCAGTTCGATGATGATGTCGATGCCGTGGCGGTCGGCACCGTCATGGATGTTCGAGATCTCGGGAAGCTTCTTCTCGCGAACCAGCTCGCCGAGCTTCTCAAGCAGGCGCTGACGGTTCACCTGGTACGGGATCTCCGTGACCACGATGGAGCTCTTGCCGTTCTTGCCCTCTTCGATCTTGCACTTCGCGCGCACGGTAAGGCTGCCGCGACCCGTTTCATAGGCGTCCAGGATGCCCTTCTTGCCCATGATGATGCCGCCGGTCGGGAAATCAGGACCGGGAAGTGCCGTCATAAGCTCGGCGGTGGTCACCTCGGGGTTGTCGAGCATCATGCACGTGGCGTCGATGGTCTCGCCAAGGTTATGCGGCGGGATGTTGGTGGCCATGCCAACGGCGATGCCGTTGGAGCCGTTGACCAGCAGGCTGGGGAAACGCGCGGGCAGGACCGTGGGTTCTTCCAGGCTTTCGTCATAGTTGGGCTGGAAGTCGACCGTTTCCTTGTCGAGATCGCGCAGCAGCTCCATGGCCGCCTTGCCCAGACGCGCCTCGGTGTAACGCATTGCTGCTGCCGAGTCGCCGTCGATGGAGCCGAAGTTGCCATGGCCGTCGATAAGCGGCACACGCATGCTGAACGGCTGGGCCAAGCGCACCATGGTGTCGTACACGGCGGAGTCGCCGTGCGGGTGATACTTGCCGATAACGTCGCCGACGGTACGGGCCGACTTCATATGCGGACGGTTCGGCGTATAGCCGGACTCGTTCATGGCGTACAGGATGCGGCGGTGGACCGGCTTCAGGCCATCGCGCACGTCGGGCAGGGCGCGGCTGACGATGACGCTCATGGAGTACTCCAGGAACGAAGAAGCCATCTCCTTGCCCAGATATGCCGCGCGAACGGTGGTCCCCTCGCCGCCATTTGCGTCCTCGATGATGGAGCCGTGGGGGTTGGCGACGGTAGACATGTCGATAAGCGAGCGGGCCTTGTCCTCTTCGGACACCGGGCCCGACGTTACCGTATGGCCGGGCTCGGGCTGCTCGACGTCCTGCTCGCCGGCGTCCGCCGCGTCTTCCTCGGCGGCATCGACCAGGCGCTTCAGGTCGTCGGGAAGCTCCTCGCCGCCCTGACCATCGCGGTTGTCAGTGTTATCTGCCATTCAATTCTCCTAGATGTCCAAGAATCTAACGTCGCGAGCATGCTTCTGGATGAACTCCTTGCGCGGCTCGACCTGGTCGCCCATGAGCTCGCTGACCGTGCGCTCGGCCTCGGCGGCATCGTCGATGCTCACCTGCAGAAGCGTGCGCGTGGCGGGCTCCATGGTGGTTTCCCACAGCTGCTCGGGGTCCATCTCGCCCAGGCCCTTGTAGCGCTGCACGTCGAACTTCTCGGAACCGCCCATTTCCTCGAGCTCGCGGCTCAGGCTGTTCTCGTCGTAGATATAGCGCTCGATCTTCGTGGAGCGGGTGTTCTTCTTCTTCACGCCGAAGATGGGCGGGCATGCGATGTAGACATAGCCGCGGTTGATGAGCTCGGGCATGTAGCGATAGAAGAACGTCAGCAGCAGGATGCGGATGTGCGCGCCGTCGACATCGGCATCGGTCATGATGATGATGCGGTGATAACGCGCCTGGTCGGCGTCGAAGTCCTCGCCGATGTTCGTGCCGATGGCCGTGATGAGCGAACTGATGGTGTCGCTGGAAAGGGCGCGATGCAGGCCGGCGCGCTCGACGTTGAGGATCTTGCCGCGCAGCGGCAGGATGGCCTGCGTCTTGCGATCGCGCGCCTGCTTGGCGCTGCCACCTGCGGAATCACCCTCTACAATGAAGATTTCTGACTCTTCGGGCTTTTTGGACGAGCAATCCGCCAGCTTGCCCGGCAGGGCGAACGAGTCGAGCACGCCCTTGCGGCGCGTCATCTCGCGGGCCTTGCGTGCGGCCTCGCGGGCCTTCAGGGCCTGCGTTGCCTTGCCGATGATGCGCTTGGCCGGCGCGGGGTTCTCCTCCAGGTACTCGGCCAAACCCTGCGTGACGGCGTTCTGGACGAGCGGGCGGATCTCGGAGTTGCCGAGCTTCGTCTTCGTCTGGCCCTCGAACTGCGGGTCGTGCAGCTTCACGGAGATGACGGCGGCCAAACCCTCGCGAGTGTCGTCGCCGGAGAGGTTGTTATCCTTCTCCTTCAAGATGCCCTTGCTGCGCGCATACTCGTTAATGGTGCGCGTGACGGCCTGCTTGAAGCCGTCGAGGTGCGTACCGCCCTCGTGCGTGTTGATGTTGTTGGCGAACGCCATGACGGAGTTCGAGGAGAACGACGTGGACCACTGCATGGCCACCTCGACCGTACCGTCGGCGCTTTCGGCCTCAAAGTAGATTGGTTTGTTCAGCGTTTCGCGGCCCTCGTTAAGGTAGGTCACGAAGTCGATGATGCCGCCTTCGTATTGGAAGACGTCGCTATGCGGCTCGGGCGAGGCATCCGACACGATGAGGCTCGGGTTTGCGCGTTCATCGGTCAGCGTGATCTTCAGACCCTTGTTCAGGAACGCCATCTCGCGGAAGCGCGCCGCAAGCACGCTGTAGTCGTAGATGGTGGTCTCGGTGAAGATCTCGGGATCGGGCCAGAAGGTGACCGTGGTGCCGGTGTGATCGGAGGTGCCCACCTCGTGCAGCTTCTCGCAGGTTTTGCCCTGCTCGAAAGCGATCTGGTATTCCTTGCCGTCGCGGCGCACGTTCACCTGCACGCGCGTGGACAGCGCGTTCACAACCGACACGCCCACGCCGTGCAGGCCGCCGGACACCTTATACCCCTCGCCGCCGAACTTGCCGCCGGCGTGTAGAACGGTCAGGACGACCTCGACCGTGGGGATCTTCTCCTTGGGATGCTCGTCGACCGGGATGCCGCGTCCGTCGTCGGAGACGGTGATGGAGTTGTCGGGGTGAATGGTCACCTCGATATGGCTGCAGTAACCGGCCAAAGCCTCGTCGACCGCGTTGTCCACGACCTCATAAACCAGGTGATGGAGACCGCGCGGGCCCGTGGAGCCGATATACATGCCAGGACGCTTGCGAACAGGTTCAAGGCCCTCGAGGACCTGAATGTCCGAGCCGTCGTAATGATCAGGTTTTGCTGCCACTGACACGCTCCTCTAGTATTGAATGTTTCGATTCCGGATGGTTCTGGAACCTAGTAATTTTACCACAACGCGTCTTGGCACCGGGGCTCTTCACGCCCTTTACAGGCCTTCAGATGCCTTCTAAGGCATGATTTTCGCTCTAAAGACCACTTTTGCCGTTTTTTGAGCTTCCCGGCTTTTCGCTTGCCTCCAAGGCTTTCAAAATTGATTCCCTGAGGCGCTTGTCCTCAACGCCGGCAGCCTGCTCACGCAAACGGGCCGCGGCCTCCGAGCTGATGAGCGGCTCCGGGGCGCGTGCAGCCTGTGCCGCCTGCTGTGCGGCGCGCGCGGCCTCCTCGCGAAACGGGTGGCGAGCCTTCATGTCGAAGCGGGCGGGCTTGATGGAGAACAGGGCCACATGCTCGCCCTGCTCGTTGAGGCGGATCTTCAGCATCTCCTGGCGGGCATCGATATCCGAGCGGATCATGGCATCATCGCAATACACCACGAGCAGGGTCTTGCCCGCGGGCACGCGCGCTGCCATAGGGTCGTTGGCCTGCTCGGGCTTCATGATGTACACGCCGTTGGTATGATCGAGCACCAGCGACGCCGAATCGCGATACACGGCCTCCACGGCGCACTTCCAGCGCACGTGCACCTCCGCAACGCGCTGGGAACGCGCCGCCTGCGCGCCGGCGGCGCCGAGGCTTTGCAGCAATTGCCGCAGCCCGCTGCCGAGATCGGCCATCATTCACCGTCCTTCCGCTCAAGGGGCAGGCGCACGACGCGGGCCGCCGCGAGCAGATCCTCGTCGAAATACGCCAGGTTCGCCGTGGTTATAAACGTTTGGATATCCCCTGAGACGAACTTCACCAACGCACGGCGGCGCTGCTCGTCGAGCTCGCTCATCACGTCGTCGAGCAGCAGCACCGGCTGCTGGCCCAGAAGGTCGCAGATAAGCGTGACTTCCGCCAGTTTGAACGCCAGCACCGCCGAGCGCTGCTGGCCCTGGCTACCGTACACGCCCACCGGACGCCCTTCGATAAAGAACTCGATGCGGTCGGCATGTGGTCCCACCAGCGCACGGCGGCGGGCGCGCTCTTGCACCATCGACGCCGCAAGAGCCGCGGCGAAACGTTCACGAGCCTCGTCGCGATCGAGCGTTTCGCCGGCATCGAGCCATTCGTCCTCGGCAAGCCACGACGGCGCATAACGGGCCGACAGCGTTTCCTGGTTCCCCACAATCTCGGCGTAATAGCTTGCCATGGATGCTGCCAGCTTGCTGAACAGGGCCGCCCGATAGCACACCAGCTGAGCACCGCAGGTGACCATCAGGTCGTTCAAGCTTTCCAGCAAAAGCGGCGACGCTTCGTCTTTCAGCAACGAGTTCTTATGACGCAGCACCTTGTCGAAGTCCCGGCGTATCAGGTAATGGTTGCGCGAAAGCTGCGACCCCACGGCGTCGAGCGCGTTGCGGCGGGTGGTACCCGAACCCTTCGCCAAGTTCAGATCGTCAGGAGTGAACGTGACCGAGGGGATGACGCCCTTCAGGTCCGCCGTACGCTTTTGCTTGCCGTTGAGGGTGAACCGGCGTTTGCCCGCCTCGATCGTCAGGCCCAGCTCCAGCAACCTGTTCTCGTCGGCGGCGGTTGCATGCAGGCGCGCAAAATCGGCGCCATCGCGCACAAGCTGCACTCCGGTGGGATTTCTGAACGACGTTTGCGCCGTAAGCAGCTGAATCCCTTCCACGACGTTGGTTTTACCGACGGCATTGGGCCCCACCAGCACGGTCAGGGGCCCGATGTCGCTCAAGTGGAAATGCTCATAGCTGCGGAAATCGTCGAACGCAACATCTTTGACGCGAAGGCTCATGCAACGCCTTCGTTGTTAGGAAATGCGCACAGGCATGACCAGGTACAAGAAGTTCTCGCCTTCGCCGGCTTTGAAGATGCCCGGTTTCATACCCGACTGGACTTCCAGGAACACGTCATCGGTGTTCACCGAACCCAAGCCGTCGAGCACGTACGCGTAGTTGAAGGCGATCTCGACGTTCTCGCCCTCGCCCTGGCACGCCAGCGTTTCCTGAGCGCTTCCCACATCCTGGGCGGCGGCGGAAAGCTGCACGGTCTGGCTTTCCACGTCGATGGCGAACTTCACCGGCGAGCTTTGCTGACCCAGAATCGACGTACGCTTCACGCCAGAGACCAGATGGCTCACGTTGAGGCGAACGCGCGTCGCATAGGAATCGGGCAGCAGCTGACGATAGTTCGGGAAATTGCCCTCGATGCGGCGGTTGATGAACACAGTGTCGTGATAGGTGACCACGATCTGGTTCTCAGCCAAGGCAATGGTCAGCGGGTCGTCCGTACGCGTCAGGGAGGCAAGCTCCTGCAGGAACGAGCCGGAGATAACGGCCTGGAAGCCCTCGGCCGCGGGCTCGCCAAGCTGGGCCTCGGTGATGGCGAGGCGATAGGAGTCGGTTGCAACCATCTTCAGCGTTTCGCCCTCGAACGTGATGAGCACGCCGGTGAGGATGGCGCGGCTCTCGTCCTTGGAAACCACGCGCGCCACGCGCTTGACCATGGACGAGAATTGGGAGAACGGGATGGAGATAGCCTGCTGGGTATCAACATGAGGGAATCCCGGGAAGTCCTCGGCATCCAACGTCTTGATGGAGAACGAAGAAGCGTCGCACGTGATGACGGCGGAATCCTCGCCCGTTTCAACATGCACGGCAGCGTCGGGCAGGTTCTTCACGATGTCGAAGAACAGCTTGCCGGGAAATACCGAGCGGCCCTCCTCTTCCACCAAGGCAGGGATGGTGAATTGAATGGACAGCTCCAAGTCGGTTGCCTGCAGCGTCAGGTTGTCGTTATGGGCATCAAGATAGATACCCGAAAGAATGGGCAGCGTGGAACGGGTGGCAATGCCCTTGAGCACAACGGCGAGCGCATCCTGCAGTTCCGATTGGTTGATGCTGAATTTCACTGGCTCCTCTTTCCTTTTACGTAAGACGTTGCTCCATGATAGATGGTTCATGCAACGTTATTATTTATCTTCAATGCTTTTCTTTTAATAATAGGTTTTTGAATAGTAGTAATAATAAGCGCGGTGGAAATGTTGAGAACTCGCAAAACTCCATGTCATCCTTGAAAAGTAATTCAACTTCGAATGTGGGTTGCCTGTTCCCTCCATCCACCGCGATTATTGACTACATTATCTTTCCCCTTGAGTTCGATGGTTTTCGCCATGTTTTACGATGTTTATCCCCATGTTTTCCCGAATCCTTTAAAGTGCCTGGTCAACCTGGTTGTTTCACGTGAAACATTGCGTTTTTCTCGATGGTGTTGCGTTATAGCTCGCGAATGATCTGCCTGAGCGCTTCCATCTCCTCGCGGGCTACGCGGTTCTCCTTCATCTTCGCCTCGATGTTGCCTACCGAATACATGATGGTCGAGTGGTCCCTGTTGAATTTCTTCCCGATGTCCCCGTAGGGGATGTCGAGCAGCTGTCGGCACAAATAGATGGCGGTTTGGCGTGCGTGGGCGATGTTGCGCGTCCTCTTTTTTCCCACGATGTCGGTGTGACTGACCTTGAAGAAGTCCTCCGTCACCTTCAAGATGTCGTCTGCGGTGAGCCTTTTGCTGGGGCCGCCTGAGAAGTGGTTCTCCAGCAGTTTGCGCACGTCGGCCACGGTGATATCTGAGCCTTCCCCGCATTTCATCTTGACGATGACGTTGGTTACCGCGCTTTTCAGCTCTCGGATGTTCGATCCTGAACTCTCGGCGATGCATATCTGTACATCTTCGGGCATGTTGATAGGCCCGGATTGCTCCATATCCTCGTACTCGCGGATGAAGCTTTTGACGATGCTCAGCTTGGTTTCGATCTCGGGCGGCTGGATGTCGAACGTGCCGCCGGAGTTGAAGCGCGTTTTGTAGCGTTCGTCGATGTCGATGTTCTTCGGCGCGCGGTCGGCGGAGAGCACGACTTGTTTGCCTTGGCTTGTCAGCTTGTTGAATATCTGGAACATGATGTCGAGCGTCTGCTTCTTGCCCTGCAGTTGCTGGACGTCGTCGACGAGGAGGACGTCTGCTTCCTCGTAGTACATCTTGAAATTCTTGTAGCTGGACTTCTCCGTGTCGTGCGCCGCTGATGCGTCCATGTAGTCCTCGAGCAGTTCGTTCGAGTCTTTGTAGACGACCTGCAGGTTGGGCATGTTGCTGTTGATGTAGTTCTGTATGGCCCGAAGCAGATGCGTCTTGCCCAGGCCCGACCTTCCGTAGATGAACAGCGGGTTCAGATGCGGTTTGCCCGGGGTTTCGGCAACGGAGACGGCCATGGAATACGCCATGCGGTTCGAGTCGCCGATGACGAAGTTCTCGAACGTGAGCGTCGAGGTGACGGAGTTATTCGGCGCAGGTTGACCGGTCTCGCCGCTATCGGTCGAGATGGCCTGCAGGGCGGGATCTTCCGGGTTGGGAGCAACGGGTGTCGGAGCAGCTTGTTGCCCCGGTGCGCTTGCGGGAGCAGCAACAGGGGCAGCGGTTGCTTGCTGCTCCGTTGCGGTAGCCGGTGCTGTAATGGGAACGGGCGTCGGGGTTGCCGGCTGGCCGGGGTTGGGCTGCTCAGTTGTTTGGGCCGGCGCCGCGGTTGGCGCTTCGGTTGCCCGCATCGCCACCGCTGCGGGGACTGCTTGCTGTGCGGCGACGGGATCGGCTGCTGCCGCAGCGGTGGTTTGCGCTGTCGCTTGCGGCGCGGGCGACGGGGCTGCGACCAGAGCCGCAGCGGTCGGCATGGCGGGGGCTGCGACGGGGCTGGGCGCGGCTGCCGGTGCGGGTGCCGCTGCCGGAGCCGGTGCAGCTTGCGGTGCAGGAGCCTGTGATTCATCGATGCCGATGAGCACGTCGAAAGGCACCCCGCGAATCTCTTCGAGGGCGCGCTTGATGCAGTCGATGTAATGGCGTTCGATGAAGTTCTTGATGAATTCCGTATTAGCGGTCAGCATCATGAATCCATCGCTTGCGGCTTGGGGAAATAGCTGGCTGAACAGCGCATCCACCTGGGGGCCTATGATGCCCTCGTAGCTTTTGACGCGGCTGCATACCTCCGCCCATAGCTGATTGATTTCTTCCGTGTTCATAAGCAGGCCTTCGATCATGCGCGTGCAGGTGAGTTCGCCTTACGCGGTTTCGGTTCGTTGAAAACTGATTGCCGCCGTGTTTTACAGCAGCTGCGCAACCTGGATGCCCAGGTTCGTGAGCATGCGCTTTTTGCCGGACATTTTCAAAAGGCCGATTCCTTCCAGCTTTTTCAGCGTGTTATGCACGCTCGACTGCGCCGCTCCGGTCAGTTTGACCACGTCCGATACGCCCAGCACCCCTTCTTTCAGGTAGATGACGAGGAAGTCCTTCTCGCGCTGGGACAGGGACGCGATGATCGGCTGCGCATCCACCGGCGCGGGCTGGATTTGCGGTTGCATTTGCTGACCGTAGGGGTAGCCCATCGGTTGCTGGATGGGCGCCTGCACGTAGCCTTGCTGAGTAGCCGGCGCGTATCCGGGTTGCGCGAACTGTTGCGGGGCTGCATACGCCATCTGCGGAGCCTGCTGGTATGCCTGCATAGGCGGCTGGGCCGCAAACCCCGGTGCGTATTGAGCCGAAGGCTGAGCGTATGCGGGCTGGGCGTTGTATGCGGGCTCGTGATCCTCCTCGGCGATTCGGTAGCGCGGCGCCGTGGGTTCGGGATGCTCTGCGTCCTCGTCCTCCTCGACGTGGTTGATCTCAAGTTCCTTGGGAAGCTGCGGATTGCTGCCGTTGGCGCTGATGGTGACCACCGACCCGGTGCCGAGGTTGTCTTCGATGCTGATGGTGCCGTGGGTGAAGTCAAGGTATTCCTTCACGATGGGGAGGCCCGATCCTACGCCGCGGATGTAGCTTTTCATGGGTTCGATGGCGGAGGTGAATCCGGGCAGTTGCGCACGGTCTTTGCAGGCGATGCCCGGCCCCTGGTCCGCGAAACGGATGGTGCAGCCGTGATCGAGGATGGATACCGTAGCTTCCTGGAATCGTGCGTGTATGAAGTTTTCCGAAACCTCGCGAATAACCGTATAGGGAATGGTGCCGCCTGCCGCCTGTGATTGCTGATATACGTTCGTTGCCAGGCTTTCGATGAATTCGCCGGTGGGAGCGGGCTGGATTTCAGTGACACGCGGCGCGCTCAGCAAGTTGTCGTATAGGGCGATGCGTGCAACCGAATTCACGTGAGTGAAGTCGAAACCCTCATCATCGTTGTTTTCAGGCAATTCCTGATGCTGTTCTTGCTCGCTCATCTGCGCTTTTACCGCTTTCCACATTCGTCGTTTTCCAAAGTTTTACACATTTTCGGGAAAAATCCTTGAAAAGTGTACCCTCTTTTCCCATCGAATTCCATTCAACTGGGCAAATTCCGGAATCGAATGTGGAAAAATCACTTTCGATTGAAAGTTTTTCACAACGATGAACTCATTGTTTCCTTGGTTTTCCACTTTCTATTCAAAGATTGTTGAAAACTGGAATGAAAACTCGAATAAGTGTGAAAAACAGAGGTGCAAAGGTTTTCGACATTGTTGAAATTCCAGGTTGTTCCGACCCGTTCCGACGGCTTTTTTTCAACTGGTGAGAGGATTTTGCTGCAGGATTTGGAAAGCACCAGGTCAGTTGAGCATTCCGATGAAAAGCATTCTGATGGTGCCATAAAGAACGGAAAAATGCCTGTTCAGAAGCGTGTTGAAAACTATGCACATGATTAATTGCCTGGTCAAGCGCTTGCTTGCTTACGGTTTTGAGCGATCGGAAACCGCACGTTTCGATATTTTTCCACAGCGATTTTCGAATGAATTCCAAGTTTTCAACGTTTTCCACAATCGCCCGAATCGCTCAATGATGAGAGATAAGTTTTTTCAGCCGTTAGGTGCGGATTTTGGGGTGCGTTTCCTTCTTTTCCCGAGCGTCGATTGGTCGCAAGGTCCGTTTTCGTTGAATGTCATTTCATTACCCGCCTTGGTTTTCCACTGCTATCCCCTCATGTGTTGAGGGTAGGTGCTGCTGGTGATGGTGGAGCGTGCTTCTCGCGCGATTTCCCTCGGGTTGCCGAAAGTGCCTCCGTTAGATGAAGATGATTTAGCGCCCCCAAGAAACATAAAGGGGAATCCCTTTTCGATTTTTCCCTTACCGGTGCGTTCGAGCCGCCGAAAAGATGTCCCCACTAGATGTTGCGACCCATGTTTTCGATCCCCCAATGAATTGTTAAAAGCAACGTTTTCCGGTGCACTGGCAATGTTGTGGAAAACTTCGTGTTTTCGCAGGTGGGCTTTCATAATGTGGGTATCTTGTGCATCGGTTGGCATATATAGGTAAAAACCTTTTGACAGTCGGGCCGTTCCGGTTATACTCAACAAGTTGCTCTAAACCATGAAAGGGAAACGATATGAAGCGCACCTATCAACCTAACACTCGTAAGCGTGCCAAGTGCCACGGCTTCCGTGCCCGCATGGCAACCAAGGGCGGCCGCAAGGTTCTGGCTGCTCGCCGTGCTAAGGGTCGTAAGCGTCTCTGCGTGTAAAGAGTATTCGATTGGAGACTATCAAGTCCAAAGCGGACATCTCCGATCTGTTCTCTAGCGGAAAGCGCCTGCGTACACCGTACCTTACGCTCATAGTGTTACCAGCGAAGCAGCACGGCCTTCACGGTCGTGTTGCTTTTATTGCAGGAAAAAAATCCGGTAACGCTGTATGGCGTAATAGCGCAAAACGTCGGATGAGAGCTATTTGCCATGAGCTGGGCGGCCCATTCCCGAATCTCGATGTGATATTTCTCGCGAAGTCGGGTATTTGCCGCGCTAAGTATAGTAAAGTGCTCGAAACATGCGACGAAGCGCTGAAACGCGCTGGAATTCGGTAGGGTCTGATTGGAATGAAGAAAGGTTTCGGAAGCATACCGTGTAAGGTGGCTATGTTTCTCATTACCTTTTATAGGGCGGCGATCTCGCCTATGTTCCCGTCGTGCTGCCGTTTTACCCCGACGTGCTCGGAATACGGGCTCATCGCGTTTCAACGCTACGGTTTCGCAAAGGGCTTAAGGCTGACGGTAAAACGTATTCTACGGTGTCGACCTGGAGGGCCGCACGGCTACGATCCCGTTCCGTAAGGGCGGGGCTTCAGCCGGCGGCTTTTTGTCGGTTAAAGGAAGGAAAACCATAGTATGTGGGAAGTGTTCAAGAACTGGATATTCGACATCATCCAATTCTTCTTTGGCTTCTGCCAAGACTGGGGCTTGGCTATCATCATCGTGACCATCATCTTCCGTGTGCTTATCTCCCCGTTGATGCATAAGCAGACGAAGTCTTCTTATCAGATGCAGAAGGTTCAGCCTCTGATGCAGGAGATTCAGACGAAGTATGCCAACGACCCGCAGCGCATGCAGGAGGAGATGCAGAAGCTTTACGCTGATGCTAAGTTCAACCCCCTGGCCGGCTGCCTCCCCATGCTCCTGCAGATGCCTATCTTCATCGCCCTGTTCCAGGTGCTGCGTGAGATGCCGAACTATCTGGGTTCCGACGAGGGCTACCAGTTCTTCAATCTGGTTCCCAACCTGGTTATGACGCCGTCCGGTGCGGTTGCCGGCGGCTTCGGCACGTTCCTTCCGTACCTCATCCTCATGGTAGTGTTCGCCGGCGCTACGTTCCTGCCTATGATCTTGATGCAGATGGGCCAGAAGGATAACCCGCAGCGCAACCAGACCATGATCATGGCTGGCGTCATGAGCTTGTTCATGCTGTGGATCAGCTGGAGCTCCCCCGCTGGCGTTCTTCTGTTCTGGGGCGTTTCCTCCATCATCGGCGTGTGCCAGCAGCAGATCTCCATGCGTCTCATGAAGAAGCGCGATGCTGAGAAGGAGGAGACCATCGAGGTGAAGCCGATCGAGGTCGACGTTACCCGTAAGGCTAAGAAGCCGCGTCCGAAGAAGAAGGACACATCCAAAAAGCACGCTTAATCGATTTTGCGTAATGGTGCGCGGTGTTTCACGTGAAACACCGCGCACTGTGGTTTTTAGTTCTAAGGAGCTGCAAATGGCAGAAGAAGAGAACGTGGAGTTGACCGCAGAAGAGGCTCAAGACGCCCAGGTCGAACAAGACGGCATCAGCGACGAGGATCTTGATCGCATCGCGGATACCGCCATCGCAACTATCCAGGATATCCTGAAGCACTTCGATGTCGGCGAGGTCACCATTGACGAGTACGAAGGCGATGAAGGCGAGCTTATCCTCGATATCACCGGTGACGATCTGGCTGTTCTCATCGGCCGCCATGGTAAGACCCTTGATGCGTTGCAGTTTCTGGTGTCCGCTATTACCGTTCGCACCATGGGCTTCCGTTATCCCGTTATCGTCGATGTTGAGGGTTACAAGAATCGTCAGCGAGAGAAGCTCGAGTCCATCGCTCGTAATGCTGCCGCGAAGGCTGCCAAGCAACATCGCAGCGTGAAGCTTCGCCCCATGACTCCGTACGAGCGTCGCATCGTGCATATTGCGCTTCGTGACGACGAACGCGTCGAGACGGCATCTGAGGGAGAGGGCTCCGCGCGCCACGTTGTGGTTGTTCCGCTCTAAGCAGTTGCTTCTATTTGGCTCTTGGCTGATATCTCAGGAACCTATCAGGCCGCATCTTCGGATGCGGCCTCTTTGTTTTTCGAGGGGTTCATATCCTTGGAGTCCAATATGCTGCATGAAGGGCTAAAGTATGTTTCACGTGAAACAACAGGACAGAAGGAACGGTTCATGCACGAGGACTTGCTCAAGCGACATTTGGAGTTGGTTATCGAAGCCAACAAGACCACGAACATCACGCGTATCTCTTCTTGGGAAGATGGCATGGTGCTCCATGTCCAGGATTCCCTGCTTGGCCTTGATGCTTTGAACGCTTGTCCCGAAGGCCGCTATGCCGATATTGGAACGGGTGCGGGTTATCCTGGTATTCCGCTTGCCATTGAAACCGGTAGACCCACGTTGCTGGTCGACTCCGTTCACAAGAAGGTTCAGATCCTTGATGGTTTCATCGAGGAACTGGGGCTTGACAACGTATCCACGTATGCCGGCCGCATTGAGGACCTTGGTCGCGAGCAGGCTGGGCAATTTGCTGCGATTAGTGCTCGGGCATTGTCTAAACTGTCCGTCTTGCTGGAGCTCTCTTCCCCGCTGCTGAAGATAGGCGGCCGTCTCATCTGCTTCAAAGCCCTCGTTGAGCGAGATGAGCTTGATCACGCTCGCGTCGTCGGCAAGCAGGTTGGTATGGAACTGGTCGATGATCAGACCTACGAGCTTGATGATTACTCTCGCCGGATTCTGTGCTATGAGAAGGTTGCTAAGCCGAAGCTGAAGCTGCCTCGCAGAACCGGTTTGGCTCAGAAAAAGCCGCTGTAGCGATATAAGCCGTTCCCGATATTATAGGGGCGGCTTTTTTTCTTATCGAGGTTTCGTTGATTTCCGTTCAAAAGTCCCTATTGTGGGTTGGGGTTTTATACGCGTGAAACGAAACACGGTATACTAGCGTCTGAAACCATGAAAGGGGGTTCCTGTGGGATTTTTCGACGGCCTCAGGAAAGATAAACAGCAAGCTGAGCCGGTTCAGCAGGAACAACGCGTACAGGAAGATACCGTTGAGGATGAGATAGCCATCGAGCACATTGAAGTGGTCGAGCGCGACCCTCATAACTCAACCGAACCCGAGCCGCAGCCTGTTGAATCTCGTCCCGAAATCGAGCCTACGCCCATTCGCTCCTACCGCGATAAGAAGCCGGTGAAGCATGTGGTTGGCCAGACGAAGATTATGGCGATCATCAACCAGAAGGGCGGTGTGGGTAAGTCCACCACTGCAATCAATCTTTCCGCCGCGCTTGGTGAGATGGGCAAGCAGGTGCTTCTTGTCGACCTTGATCCTCAGGGTAATTCCTCAAGCGGCCTTGGTGTCGAGAAGAGCCAGGTGCAGAATTGCATCTACGATGTGCTGCTCAACGATGTTCCCGTCGAAGAGGTTATCATTCCCGATGTGTGCGAGGGTTTGGACTTGGTTCCGGCGACCATCAACCTTGCCGGTGCTGAGGTTGAGCTGGTTTCCGAGATGGCGCGCGAGAATCGCCTTAAGGATGCCATCGGGGCTCTTCGCGGTAAATATGATTACATCTTCATTGACTGCCCCCCTTCCCTAGGCTTGCTGACGGTTAACGCCCTAGTTGCCGCCGATAAGCTGCTTATCCCTATTCAGTGCGAGTTCTATGCGCTAGAAGGTGTGACAAAACTCCTTGATTCGATGAAACGTGTCAAAACTCGCTTGAATCCCACGTTGGATATTTACGGCGTGCTTATGACCATGTACGACGGTCGAACCACGCTGTCCCGCCAAGTGGTCGAGGAAGTGCGCAGCTATTTCGGGCGATTGGTGTTCGAGACGCTGATTCCCCGTACCGTAAAGCTTTCCGAGGCTCCTAGCTTCGGTCAACCGATAACCCTGTACGACCCTTCGGGCAAAGGTGCCCAGTCGTACATGAGTCTTGCTAAGGAAGTGATTGCCCGTGGCTAGGAATGGTCGTGGTGGTCTTGGTCGTGGTCTGAACTCGTTGTTGGGCGGTGCCTATGAGGAGGCTATTCCTCAGGAGGAGCCGCAACGTGTGCGCGTGGATGCCGAGCAGCCGCAGCAGTCTCAACCGAAGCCTCAGCCCGAGCGTGAAGTGATTCGAGAGACCGTTCCCGCGCAGAAATCGCCTGAGCCTCGGACGGCTCACGAAGCCGTTCCCTCCTCCTATGAAGAGCAGGAGCCCGAGTCGATCGTTGAAAACGGCGTTGAGGTCACCATCAAGGGAGTTGCCCAGCGTGCTGCTCGTCCTGCTGTCCAGGAAGTGATTGAGCGCGCGGTAACGCCTTCTGCTGCTGTGCAAAACGACGGCGATGCGCAATCTCGCGAAGTGAACGAAGTGGACATCAACTCTATCGCTCCTAACCCTGATCAGCCTCGTACGAATTTCAAGCGCGAGGAGCTGGAGGAGCTTTCCGCTTCTATCCAAAAAGACGGGCTTTTGCAGCCGATTCTGGTGCGTCCGCTTGAGGATGGCACGTATCAGATCATCGCCGGCGAGCGTCGTTGGCAGGCATCGAAGCTGGCAGGTTTGCAGCAAGTGCCTATTCGAGTTAAAGAAGCTAGCGACGACAAGGCTCTTGAGCTTGCGCTTATTGAGAACATCCAGCGTTCTGATCTTAATCCCATTGAGGAAGCGTACGGCTATCGCCGCATGATGGAACGATTGAACATGACGCAGGCTGAGGTTGCTCAGGCGATGTCGAAGGGTCGTTCCACGGTTGCAAATGCCTTGCGTTTGCTGGAGCTTCCCGAGGAAGCCCAACAGTTGCTGTTCGAGGAGAAGATTACCGCCGGTCACGCACGAGCTATCCTTTCCATTCCCACGAAAGAAGGACGCGAGCGCCTGACGCGTAAGCTGGTTGAGGAAAAGCTGTCTGTTCGCGAAGCCGAGGCTTTGGCGCGCTTGTTCTCCGGAAAGAAAAATGAGAACGCTAAGCCGAAGACTCCTATGCCGAAGGAATACCGTAAGGTTGCCCGTACGCTTAAGGATGTTCTGGATACGCCGGTTAAGGTGAAATCCGTTAACGGCAAGAATAAGATTGAAATTGAATTTAAGGACGAAGACGATCTTGAGCGCCTGTTCAAGGGTATTCTTGCTTCGAACCTCGCATAAGGAATTTTGATTTCCGGGTAAATCAAACGAGCCGACGTTTTCATCGCCGGCTCGTTTTTTGTTTAACGAGTGATTATGTATTCGTTGCCGTCATCGGTGCCGAAGGAGTCAGGGGTATATTGAGTTGTCGATCTGATAACCCGATAGATATCGTGCGCTTTCGATTTAGAGGCTTGCGCCATTACGGGGAAGCGCGTCCTTTGTTCTCAGTTGTTTGAGCAGGTATGTTTACGAAAAAGAAACCTCCTGATGCTTTCAGTGATATCCAGGAAAGCATCAGGAGGTTGTAAAGCTATGAAACCAGTTTGTGCTGCCTTTGCAAACGCGATAAAGCGTCAATTGTTACCGTTTGCGGGGTCCGCACTTGATAAGCGCACTCGCTATCGTCTGTTCGTGAACGTGTTCTTCAGCTGTCCGCAGGCGCCGGCGATATCGGATCCCCTGGAATCTCGCAACGTGGTCTCTATCCCGTGACGGCCTGTTTCGGCAATCCATTTGTCGATGGTTCTGGAAGCGCTTGGCTTATACGGTGATTCAGGGATCGAGTTGATGGGAATCAGGTTTATATGGCAAAGCAATCCCTTGCAGAAGTCCAGTAGCGCCGTCAGGTCCGCATCAGTGTCGTTAACACCATCGATCATGATGTATTCGAACGTGACGCGACGATTCGTTTTCTCGATATAACGCAGCAGGCTTTGCTTAAGCTTCGGCAAGGGGAAACCGCTGGTTTTCGGCATCAGCTCAAGGCGTACATCCTGTCGTGCTGCATGAAGGGACACGGCAAGTGTGAACTGCTCGGGCTCTTCCGTGAATCGGTCGATTCCAGGAATGATGCCGCACGTGGAGATGCAGATGTGACGCGCTCCGATACCCAAGCCTTTTTCGTCGTTGATGATACGTAGCGCGCTCAAGACGTTGTCGTAGTTCAGCAGTGGTTCGCCCTGTCCCATGCCGACGACATTGGTCACGCGACGCCCCATAAGGCGCTGTACTGTGACGATCTGATCGACAATCTCGCCTGCGGTTAAATTGCGTGTAAGGCCTTCTTTCCCTGTCGCGCAAAACGAGCACGCCATAGGGCAGCCGGCTTGCGTGGAAAAGCAGACCGTAAGACGGTCGCCGTTGCGCGATGGGATGGCAACGGTTTCAACGCATACGCCGTCGTGGTATTCCAGGAGCAGCTTATGGGTGCCATCGTTGGAAACGGCCTCCTCTAGCACGCTTGGCACGTATAACGGATACTCCTCGGAAAGCTGGGTTCGAAGTTTAGAGGGCAGGTTGGTCATGTCTTCGTAGCTTTGAGCGCCTTTGCTGTAGAGCCACTCGTAAAGCTGTTTTGCGCGAAAAGATGGTTGACCGAGTTCCTTCATAAGGGAAGCCAGGTCGCTTTGGGTGAAGTTTTTGATTGGTGTATTCATGCGGGTCATTATACCTGTTTCACGTGAAACATCAGCGCTTACCTTGCATGCTGTGAAGCCCGTGTGCGGGTTTTGCTATACTGCAGCAATACGATCTCTAAAGGAGAAAGAAGGAGTCATGTCTTCAAGTATCGATCCTCGTTCTTGTCGTGTTGCTCTTTTGTGCGGCGGCAAAAGCAACGAGCGTGAAATTTCCTTGGCATCCGGTAAGGGTGCTCGCGAAGCTTTGGAGACGGCGGGTTTTTCCGTCACTGATATCGATCCGGCGAACAAGGAAGACCTGAAGCGTTTGATCGAGGAACCGTTCGACGTGGCGTTCCTCTGCCTGCATGGCAAATATGGCGAAGACGGTACGGTGCAGGGTTTGCTCGATATCGTCGGCATCCCTTACACGTGCTCTGGCGTGTGGTCGAGCGCGCTTGCCATGGACAAGGTGAAGGCAAAGGTCTTCTACGAGCGCGAGGGTATCCCCACTCCTCCGTCCCTGACGGTTAACAAGGGTGACAAGGTTGATATCCAGCAGGTCATCTCGTCTATGGGTGAGAAGGTTGTTGTGAAGCCAGGTACCGAGGGCAGCGCTATCGGCGTGTTCATCGTGGAGGGTGCGGAAGCCATCGAAGATGCTTTGCAGAAGGCGCTCGATATCGATGACGAGGTGCTTATCGAGCGTTATATCAAGGGCCGTGAATTCACTGTCGCTGTTCTGGGGAACCATGAGCCGAAGGCTATGCCCGTTATCGAAATCGTTCCCAAGAGCGATTTCTACGACTTTGAGTCGAAGTATGCCGTGGGCGGCTCTCAGCATATCTGCCCTGCGCGCATCCCCGACGATGTGACGAAGGTTATGCAGCGCGAGGCGGAAAACGCTCACAAAGCGCTCTCATGCAGCGGCACCTCTCGCACTGACTTCATCTTGGAAGACAACGGTGATTGCTGGGCGTTGGAGACGAACACCATTCCCGGCATGACGGCTACGTCCCTTCTTCCCGATGCCGCTCGCGCCGCAGGCATGACCTTCCCCGAGCTGTGCACCAAACTTATCGAGCTTGCTCTGGAAGAGCCTGTGCGATAAACGGGTTTGCAGAACAAGTTTGTTGGGCAGTCGATTGAATTAGTCGTCTTTTCATAAACAGGCGACCTAAAACAATTCAGCGCACCCCTGAGAAATGGATGTCGTTGGATACAGAATATGTGGCAAACAGAAATGGATGCCATTAGACAAAGGATACATGGCAAACAGAGGGGGGCTGATTCCGGAAGTGTTCCGGGGTCAGCCCCCTCTTGCTGTAGCTTGGCACCATGTGATGCTCTAACGGATTGTATAGCGTTAAGATTGATTCGGAGGATGGGCTCTTATTCGTAGAGCAGGCCATCATGCCGTCCGTTGATTCGAAGGTTGACCTCGATGCGGGGATTTGAGATCGAATAATCTTCCAAAAAACTTTATGTCGTCCTATGACAGGATGAACTCCGTAGTGTCGAGCGAACCCTTGAAATATCCTTTAAGAAAGCCATTGGCCAACGAAGTTTAGTGAAAGGGTGTATCTAAAACAACCTGCAGCTTTTTAAGCCGAACACCACCAATGCGACCAATGCTAGCAAGAATGCCCAGCTGATCAAAAAACAGCCCTTGTTCCCTTCCCTGCTCTTTTGAACCATCAAGTCGGTAAAGCCCCGGGATTTCTTGAGGATGGCGGTATGGCTGTCGCCCTTGGGCATATCAGCTCGCTGCGAAGGCTGCCAGGTTCCATGGGAATCAAGAATCGATTGCACACCTTGATTCTTGATGTCGATACGCGGGCGTATGCCTTGTGCAAGCGATTTCATGGTCGTTCGCATAAAAGTATCGAAATCCGATTGATGTACCTTGTCGTAGCAGAAGATTGCGACTTCGCCCCAATAGAAACCCGGTTCCGGCTGATCGGTGAAGGCGACGAACGACAAGACAGCATGCATTTCCCAGTTTTTGGCGGCAAGCAAGTTGAGTTTATGGGACGTTTGCTCGTCGAGGTAGCCTAGAGTATCGCCGTAATCGTTAACGACCCATGCGCGTGTTTGGCCTTCCAAGGGTTTGAACTCGATATCGAAAACGTCGCCGATGATGCAATTCGATCCAAGCAGAATCGCCGCATCTTTCTTGGAAGTGGTGTCAAAGCGGGCATATGCGCCGAAATAGCAATCAGGCAGCATGGGATCTCCTATCTGAAATGAAGTGAAAAAAGCGTAACACAAACGAAGAAGCGGAATAGCCGGCATCCATCGATGCCGGCTGACTTACAATAAGAAGGTTACAAAGTGATAGAAGCAAACATGGAAGCATCCATGTGGGAGATAAGGAATATGCCGTGCGTGGTGATTTGCTCGCGTATATCAGTGATGGAACCCCTCAGGCGATCGTCGATCGCTATGCATCGCTTGCTGATGCTTCGAAAGAAAGCGATTACGGTGAGCTTGACCGCGATATCGTCGTTATAGACACCGAGACAACCGGCTTCTCGTTCAATCACGATGAGTTGACGCAGATTGCGGCCGCCCGCATGGATAAGGGCGAGATAGTCGATTGGTTTGTGACGTTCGTAAACCCCGGAAAGCCTATTCCGGAAGATGTTGCTCATCTGACCAATATTCACGATGAGGATGTTGCCGACGCTCCTTCTCCGGAAGAGGCGCTTGCGCAGCTCGCCGAGTTCGTTGGTGATTCGAAGCTTGTGGCCCATAATGCCGCCTTCGATCGCACCTTCACCACGCGACATCCAAGCGGCTATCCTTTGCTGGAGAACACCTGGCTTGACTCCTTGGATCTTGCTCGCATTGCTCTTCCCCGCTTGAAATCTCATCGACTTATCGACCTGGTTCGCACCTTCGGGGCACCGGTTTCCACGCATCGCGCAGACGATGACGTTGCGGCTACGTGTGCCGTGTTCCGTATTCTGCTGGCTGCGGTGGATGCCATGCCGAAGCCCCTTGTGGCTAAAATCGCATCCCTTGCAACGCCTGAGCAGTGGGAAACCCAGGTTGTTTTCCAGTACTTCGCCGACCATTCCGGTGATGCTGCTGACATGACGTCCGATGAAGCTGCCTTGGTCGAAGACGCTGCGCGCGACATTGTTTCACGTGAAACAAACGAGGGGCAGCTTTCGTGGGCAACGAGCCAGCTCGATTTGTTCTCGCTGCAATCCATTCGTCGCGATCGTCTTCGCAAGATCGAGAACAGGCCGAAGGTTGATGCGGATGCGATCGCCTCCGACCCTATGCGCAGCATGGAGTACCCCACTGCCGAGGAGATTGCCAAAGCCTTCAGCCAAGAGGGTCTTGTGGGCAACTTGTATAAGAATTACGAGCCGCGGGCCGAGCAGCGAGATATGAGCACTTCGGTGCGTGATGCGTTCGCTTCTGGGGACAATCTTGTGGTTGAGGCCGGAACCGGCGTAGGAAAATCCATGGCGTATCTGGTTCCTTTGGCGCTTACCGCGCAGAGGAACGGCATCACCGTCGGCGTGGCAACCAAAACGAATGCTTTGCTCGATCAGCTGGTATTCAAAGAGGTTCCCGCGCTTGCGAAGGCATTACGCGTATCCGATCCCGATGCAAAGCCTTTGACGTGTGCACCGTTGAAGGGATTCTCCCACTATCCTTGCCTTCGCAAGATTCGCAGCGTGGTTGATGATGGCGCTGCGATGAAGGAGATTCAGGGCAAAGAGCTGTCGCAGGCCCCTGCGATGGCGGCGCTGCTTTCGTTTATCGAGCAAACGGAATACGACGATATCGACGGATTGAAGCTTGACTATCGCTTGCTGCCGCGAAAGGTGATCACGACGAGCAGCCAGGAATGCCTGCGCCGCAAGTGTCCGTTCTTCGGCAACCTGTGCTTCGTCCACGGGGCGCGCAAGCGTGCCGAAGCTGCGGATATCCTGGTTACCAATCATAGCCTGCTGTTCTGCGA